>Ga0066652_100000014_pt1 | contig 183327 bp, 147 predicted proteins | sample GraSoiAngelo_101_FD_71413 | JGI IMG/M metagenome (GOLD analysis project Ga0066652, IMG submission 71413) | Grasslands soil microbial communities from the Angelo Coastal Reserve, California, USA - 14_0903_02_30cm | ecosystem: Environmental > Terrestrial > Soil > Grasslands | place: USA... | reverse complement strand
CCATTCGCAAGCATTCGAGAGAAGATTGGAGATTTTTATGAGCACTGTAGAAGTGACAGGAACCCCCATTTCCCATTCTGAAGCGGCGCAGCAGCGCGTGCAGGAGCTCCGCCGCTGGCGCGAGCTGATCCCGCACTTCGTCACGCCGGAGTCCACGGACGAGAGTCGGCGGCTGATTGCAGCCGCGTCGGTCCCGCCCGAGTTCATCGAGCTGACGAACGTGGCGGTCGCGAACCAGACCGCGCTCGTGCGCGGTGACGGAGCGACCCCCGCCGAGACCCGGGACCTCGTGAGCTACGCGGACGCATACGATCCGCTGGCGGACGAGCTCGAGGCCTTTGCGCAGTTCCTCCGGCACAGCACGAGAACGGCGCGAAACCTCGCCGGCACCGAGGCGCTGAACCGGTATGCCATCGCGCGCCGCCTGGCGAAACAGCGCAAGACCGCCCACTTGGCCCCGCACGTCGCCGACATGCGCCGTGCGCTGGGACGCAGCCGGCCGACGTCGCCCGAAGCAGCCGCACAGAAGGCGGCGGCAAAGGCCGCGAAGGCGACCGCGCGAGCGGCGAAAGCCGCGGCGCGGGCGGCAACGACGACGACGGCACAACCGGCGCCGGCGAAGCCCACGCAGTAGACCCCCGGAGTAGTACAGGATCCCCGAAGCGGGCGCGTCGCAAGGCGCGCCCGCTTTTTGATCTGCTACGCGCGGGAGATGCACATGGTCTGATTCATTCGATCGGTCTCGCCGGCAGGTCCATTCCCGTTCTGATGCAGCACGAGGCTCTTGTCCCCGAACGTGATCTGGGCGTCGACGACCTTGTAGAAGAACTCCGTCTCGCTCTCGGGAAGATCTCGAACCGCAGCTGGCCCGTCGCCTGTGCGTACAGATGCGCGTCCTCTCGCGTGATGGTCACGACGAACGCCGGCGCGAGCTGATACCTGCCGACATAGCGATCGAAGATCTTCGGATCGACCGCGACTTCGCGATGCTCGTGTTCTTCATGCCGAGCGGATCGAGGATGCGCTTGCGGACGAGCGTCTCGTAGTCCATGCCGGCGCGGCGCGCGAGTACGTGTCCGAGAAGACCGGCACCGAGATTCGAGTACTCGTAGCGCGAGCCGATGTCCCGCGCCAGCTCGGCCGAGGACAGAAACTCGTAGAGCTGCTGCACCGTGTAGTCGGCGTACGGATTGTTCGCGTCCTTCGGATTGAGATTGGACGGCAGACGCGACAGCGCCGAGGTATGCATTGCAAGATGCTGCAGCGTGATCTTCACGCCTCCGCGCTCCGGCACCTTCACCTCGGCCGGCAGGTACTTCGCCACCGGATCCGTGAGCGCGACCTCCCCGCGGCTCACCATGTCCGCGAGCAGCAACGACGTGAACACCTTCGTCATCGAGCCGATCTCGAAGACCGTGCCGCCGTCGAGCGGACGCCTGTCGTCCTTGGCGAGACTTCCGTGCGCGACGATCCGCCTCCCGCCCGCCTCGATCACGCCTACAACGATGCCGACACTCTGATGCTGCTGATCGATCCGATCGGTGAGGATGCGTTTGATCTCCGCATCGGGCGCGACCTGCGTGATCGCGGCGTGTGCGAGCAGGAAAAGACAGAGAGACGAAAGGATGCGCTTCAGCATGTTCGGTTTCGACATCGTAACTTGGCTGGCAAGGAGGGGGCGGAAAGGGGGTATCAGCCGAGGGTGTGTGACAGACGACGCGGACCGAGCCGGCGATTCGACCCTGCCGGGCAACCACGCATTAGCCCTCCGGCCTGTCGATGCCCTTGTCAACGTTCTTGTGCTCGTCCAGCTTGTACCAGCCGGTCAGCGTTGCAGCGTCAAGCGTCAATTCAATCCAACGGACTCCACACGCCCGCGCCCGCAACGCGACCGCGCTTCTCCCTACCACGACAAAAACATGAGTGAGAGTAACCATCGGAAGCGCGATGTGGGGCTGAAGGCGCGTGCATTGGCGATCGAGATGTATCGCGCGACGCGCAACTATCCGAGCGAAGAGACGTACGAGTTGGTGCAACAGATGCGTCGTGCCGCAATCTCCATCCTGTCGAATTTCGCAGAAGGTCAAGGCCGCTGGACCCGACCGGATTACCGGCGTTTCGTCCTGAACGCGCGGCTCCGCCTTCGAGCTCGAGGCACAGATCGCGATTTCGGCAGATCTCGAGTTCCTGCACCGCGAGAGAGCGCAGCGATTGCTCGACGTTGTGGGCCGAGGTCGAACGCCTCCCGAACGGCGTCCTCGAACACATTCAGTCGCAGGTGTAACTATAACTAGCCGGGTGCAGGAGGAACTTGGGTCTCCTGCGCCCTGCCCCTGCGCCTACGCGGAGGTAGGGATTTCCATCCCTCCGGGTTATCCTCTTCAGGGTCCTGAATGTCGGGCGTGCGTCCATCCCATAGGGATGGGGGGCCCCTCAAATGTGGTTCCGACGAATCCTCGCCGTGATTCCGGCGGTGGCGTTGCTGGTCGCACGCATCACCGCAGAGGCGCAGACTGCCCCGCGTCTGGGCGACGCCGCGAGTTTCGTCGTCCTCGGAAATTCATCCGTCGTGAACACCGGAACGGCGACACGGATCACAGGGAATGTCGGCGTCAGTCCGTCAGAGACCATCGAGGGGCTGTCCGACGACATGTTCGTTCTCGGGGACATGCGCAGGAACGACGCGCTCGCGAAGAGCGCGCGCAGAGACAGCGATGCGGCCGATGCCGACCTCGCGTCGCGCACTTGCACCGCCATGCTTGCGGACACGGAGTTGGGCGGCAAGACGTTCTTCCACGGCGTCTACTGCTTCACGTCGCCGGACGTGCGCCTCAATGGCACGGTGACGTTCGACGCGGAGGGCAAGCGCGACGCGGTGTTCATTCTCCGGTTCGCGGGCGCATTGACGACCGGCAGGGAATCCCAGGTGCTCGTCATCGGAAACGGTTATGACGGGAATGTCTTCTGGCGTGCGAGCGGCGCAGTGAGTGTCGGTACGAGCTCCAGCTTCATCGGAAACATTTTCGCCGGATCGGGGATCACGTTCGGGTCCGGTGCCCGGATTTCGGGGCGGGCGCTGACGCGCACCGGGAGCGTTGTGTTGAACAACAACCTGTTGTTGTTGTGCTGTGCGCCGATCACAGTAAGTCCATCCTCGCTCCCGAACGCTGCCCTCGGCGCGCAATACCGGCAGACGTTTTCCGCGAGCGGCGGTATGGCACCGTATACGTTCAGAATCTCGTCGGGCTCGCCGCCGCTTGGACTCGCGCTCGTCAATGGAGCTCTGCAGGGGACACCGCGGCAGACCGGAAGTTTCCTATTCACCGTCGACGCCACGGACGCGCTCGGGTGCACCGGCACCGCCGCGTACGTGATCCAAGTGGATTGTGGCGTTGCAACTGAGCTCGAGTCCGCGACCCTCGGCGTCCCTTACGACGGAGCATTGTTCTCCGCGGGCACCTGTACGCGCATCGCGGTAGCGTTCCCTAAAGACCTGGATCTCGAAGGCTGCAGGCTCAAAGGTGTGCCTAAGGAAGTCGGAACGTTCTCGTTCATTGTGAAGAACACCATCGCCGGCGAACGCTGCTTCACACTGCGCGTTGACGATTGTCCGATCGTCATCACCGACGCTCCGCCGCCAGGGATCGCGTGCTCACTCTACAGTCATACCTTCTCCGCAACTTGTGCGGTCGCACCGTACGTTTTCACCGCCAACGACTTGCCCGATGGTTTTGGTTTGCTCACGACCGGCAAACTCTCCGCGACCGTTTCGATCGCGCGCTCCTACGACATCGATGTAACCGTCAAAGATGCTCTCATGCGGTCGCATACACAGCGATTCACGATCAATTTCGCATGTCCTCCGAATCCGAGCGGCACGATCGTCCTTCCCCCGGGCAAAGTCGGCGAACTCTATGCCGCGCAACTGCCGCCCCTCACCTGCGGCGAAACCGAATCCTTCCTCGTTCCGTCGCCGCCGGATGGATTGTGCGTCTTCATGAACGGTGCGGTTTCGTGTAAACCTTCGAAAGGCGGTCCTCAGGAGTTCTCGGTCATCTACAAGAGCAAAGACGGCTGCGTCGTGACCGGCAAGGCCCGCATCGACGTCGATTGTCCCCTGATCACGCTGTCCGACCTTCCGCCGATGGTGCAGGGCGTCGACTATGACCAGACCATCGTGATCGGCGGAATCAATCCCCCGTATGACGTCACGGACAGCGGTTTGCCGGAAGGCATCGTCAGAGACGACCTGCGGATTCACGGGAAACCGTCGTCGCCCGGTCCCTATACATTCACAATCACAGTGACCCATCCAGCGACTTCGTGTGTCAAAAGACGCACGTATTCGCCGACTTGCCCGGCACTCGAGATCGCGCCGGCTGTCCTTCCCAACGCTGTGGAGGGCATTCCCTACGGTCCGATCGTTTTCACTACGAGTGGAGGCACTCCGCCGTACGTCTACAGCATTTCCGGATCGCTGCCGGCAGGGGTCGTTCCATCAGGCGATACGTTATCCGGTACGCCCACCGCGAGCGGACCGTTTTTCTTCACGATCAAAGTCACCGACAAATACGGCTGCACCGCGACGCGTGATTATTCGATTTACGTCATGTGCACCGTCGCCTGTCCGCGCGGGATTCCGACGCTGTCGGAGTGGGCGTTGTGGCTGCTCATGATGATGATGGCGAGTGCCGGCATGTTCATGATGCGGAGGGTGCAATGAGCTGGACACCGTGGTTGAGCAGTCTCAATGACGTGATGGCGGATCTATACCCCACTTTCGATGAGGCCAGGAAGATGGTGCTCGAGGTCGGGTTGAAGCCGAGTTACATCAGCCTCGAAGGCACGTCGTCGGTCATTCGCTGGTTCAACATCGTGAAATACATCAACGACGGATGGGGCGAAAAGCCGGGCATTCCGCCGCGCGCAATGAAGCTCGTGGAGCTCGCTCTGGGGGGGAAATTTCCCGAACACCCCATTCTGACCGCTCTCAAGAACAACGAGCCGCCGGTGGTCGAGGTACCGAAGCTCAATCTCGCTCCCCCGAATGTGGACGACGGCGAGCATTACGAGAAAATCACCGGCTCACAGAACACGCTGCTCCCGATTCGCTTTCTGGAGATCGGAACGCAACGCGCCCGCGCAGTGGCGCGCATCGTCCGCGGCGACGGCTCGGGCACCGGCTTTCTGATCGGCAATGGCTGGTTGCTGACGAACAATCACGTGCTCCCCAATGCGGCCCTGACCGCGAATGCGATCGCGGAGTTCAACTATCAGCAGGCCAGCGAGGGACTCGACTGTGCGACCGAGCGCTTCAAGCTCGACGCCGCCCGTTTCCGCACGAGCATAGCGAACGATTGGAGCGCCGTGGGAATCGACGCGGCCGCCGAGGCGAAATGGGGAGCGATTCCGCTCGAGCCGGTCGACGTCGCGGTGGATGCGTTCGTGAACATCATTCAGCATCCCGGCGGCGGACAAAAACAGATCGGGCTGTATCACAATACCGTCGCCGCGGTCGGCGATGGGCGCGTGCAGTACCTCACCGACACACTACCCGGCTCGTCGGGCTCGCCGGTGTTCGACAGCGCGTGGAAGGTCGTGGCGCTGCATCACAGCGGAGGAATGCTGCGCGTGCCGGGCACGAAACAGCGCGCTTACTTGAACGAGGGCATCGCGGTGCGCACCGTCATCGACGATCTGCGCGCGGCAGGAGTGCTGTGAGGGAATCATGAAACGGCCGCCGGCACTGATCAAGCTGATCGATCTTCTCGCTGACCTGTTTGATCGACAGAACTGGTCGAGGGAGATCGTCGAGAAGGCGAACATCGAAGACGGCATGATCCCGTACGACAACGCGTCCCTGATCAACTGGAGGAACATCGTTAACGAGTCACTGCGGCAGGACGCGCTCGATCGTCTTGTCGGCGCCGCCGCTGCAGAGCACGTCGATGCGGGGCCGGAATTGCAGAAGCTGCTGGGTGCGGTCGACGAATGGTTGAAACGCAACCAGATGTCCGCCCGGCAGCTCGCCGATAACAACACCAATCCCCCGACTTTTTTAGAGATCATTCTCACGCGTGTTCTTACCAACCTCGAGCGAGCGTTTACGATTCTCGCGGCGCTGGCGTTGGTCATCGGCGTTGCTATATGGATTTACCGGTTCATGCCGTCCAATACCAGCAACTTCTCGATTCGGGGTCCCAAAGAGAATGACGACTCGGCGTTCGTCGCGAAGATCCACAATGACGGCGGCAGGTCCGCGGAGTTCGTGGATGGCAGTTTTGCCCTCGAGTTCACGGGCCTACCGATTCAGACTCATACGAACATCATTCTGGTCGATGCCAGGAACGCACGCCGCATTCCGGGTCATGACGACGTGCACATTACGCTGACCACAACGACTTTCTTTACTCCAATCGCAAAACCAAACGGCGAGAACTGCTTTCCCACCGAGGAGGAAGTCAAGGAGCTCCTACCGCACGGCAAAGTCGTGCTCACGGCGAGGGTGGAAGAATCCGGTCATCGCGAGAAAACAGTTCGCACGGAGCCGGTCGCTGCGAGTCTCATTCAACCATTCCTATTGAGGGCATATCCAGATGATGTTCCGATGCTCTGTCATTAGTCGTCGCTCCGTTCAGATCTCGTGTGCGATCGCGCTCTCGTTTTGCGGCGCGCTTCCTGCCGCCGGCCAGATTCCCGAGCGAATGACGCTACGCATTCACCTGAACGAGCCGTTGTGCCAGGAATCACGGGACAAGGTCATCAGGGAAATCTCCGTCAGCATCAATGGCCGGGACGGCGAATTCACTCCACTCGAAAAAGTGTCGGATTGTGAATGGGAAAAACAGGGCATCAAGACACTCAACCCGGACATTTCCTTCTTCAGTCTGCGTCTCAAGGACAAGTCAGTCGGTGACATGGGCCGGACGCGCTGTCGAAAACCGAAGCTTCTCGGCACGTCGACGCTCGAGGTGTGGTTCGGAGAGCGTGGCACAGGCGTTGTCAGGCAGTTGGCTGTCAAGGGCAGTCCGCTCGACTATGTGCGAATCGTCAAGGCGAAAATCCGCGACAGAAAACCCGAAGCGGGAACGAGCGACGTCGACTGCGATGAGACCTGGGACGTGCCTGGAAGTTTGGTCGGCGTGCAGGTCGCGATCGAGGATGTTCGCGTGCAGATCTTCAAGAAGAAGGAGATGAAGTGCGGCCTGGCTCTCAACGCATCCGATCGCCTCACCAAGGCGGCGAAAGGCACCGAGATCGATTACACGAAACGGCTCGCGGACATCATTGCCGACCAGGGATGGGAAGCGAAGCTGTGTCATGCGGCGACGTACATGCCGCCTGAGACGATCGAGGAGAGCCTTCGCGGCAAAAAGCCGTCACTCACGGTCAAGGTGAACTGAATGCGCGCGCGCAGTCTCATCGTGATCGCCTTCCTCGCCTCATCCGCACTCGCACAGCGGCCGGTATTCGAGCCCGACGACTTCGTCGATCCCGCGATTCACGAAGGCCCGCTCTTCCTCGCCCGTCTCGTCGCCGGTGGGGTCTGGAACCCGGAGGATCGATTCCGGCCGATTCACGGCGACGCCGGCTTTGTCATCCTCACCAACAGCCTTCACGTCGATCGTTTCCAGTTCGACTACAAACATCGCGAAGCAGCAGGTGACGATCCGCGGCCATTGACGCGATGCGATTGTCCCGATCCCGTCTATTTCCCGACTCCGCCGCCCGGCGACGCAATGCCGGCCGGTCCGCAACCGGGCCGAAGCGACACGCTGCAACTCGCGTTCTATCGCACGTCGAACGCCATCACGCTGCGGTATCGCCTGGCGTTCACGCGGCAGCAACTCGACACCACCGTCACTTCGGCCCGGACCGGGGAAGTCATCGAGCAGCGCTCCGGTCACGATCAATCGCTCACCGTCGATGCCGACACGCACTTCCGCATCCTCGGACGCGACGTGTGGGGAACGTTCTACATCGCGCGTGTCTCTCGCTCCGGAGTGCCCGACAAGCGCGCGCAGAACGAAGTCGCATATGTGTGGCGTCCTCCCGGATGGTCCGCGAAAGAAGTCCTCTTCCGCACCAGGCTCACGGTCGGAGGCATTTCCGACCGCGGTACGGCGAGCATCAACCTCGTGAATCCGTATTTCGAGGCACTCTGGCGCCACCGCGACACGAGAATCAACTTCCACCTCGCGTGGAGTCCGCAGGCCACGAGAGACGGCGAAGGGTGGCACACCAACAACGAGATCGCTGTTTTCGCGGATTACACCCTCTTCGTGCACATGTTCCGCCCTACACGCTGAAGATTTTAGGACGCTGACCGCGTGCCAACCATTCGGCAGCGGCTCGTTCCACTGGACGTGGCGGGCAATGTTCATCGTGTTCGTTCCCCTGACGGGCGATGTGTATGCGAGGCGGCAGCGGCGAGTGCATGCAGTGCGAAAGTGCCCGGAGGTCACTTGCATCGTGTGCGAGGAGGAAAAGGGAGAGAGATGGAAGACCGCGCTTCAGCATGTTCGGGTTCGACATCGTAACTTGGTTGGGAAGGAGGCGTCAGCCGAGGGCGTTCACGACCGCGCTTGATGGTTGGCACAAATACAACCTTCAGTTCTTGCCGCGCGCAAAACACGGTTACGCGCGCACGAAGTCGCACAGCAGCTCGCTTACCCGCTCCGGCGCGTCGCGCTGCAGGAAGTGTCCCGCTCCCGCGATGCGCTCCACACGCACGTTCGCGACCCACGCGTCGAGATCCTCGATCGTCGACGGGAGGAAAATCGGCTCGCGCTCGCCCCAGAGGATCAGCACCGGCACGTCGATACGTCGAAAGAGCTTGCGCAACTGGCCGCGCGTGCGGCGTAGCGCGCGATACCAGTGCAGCATCGGCGTGAGACTGCCGCACACACCGAAGAGGCGCAGGACGATCTCCGGAAGCAGCGGCAGTTGGAAGAAGAGCTGATACGTGAGGCGCAGTCTCTGGCGGAAGCTGCGGCGCATCTCGCGCAGGATGGCCGCGGGATGTGGAACGTTGAGCACAGCGAGCTTGCGCACGAGGTCGGGCCGCGACATCGCCAGGTACCACGCGACGGCCGCGCCCCAGTCGTGACCGATGACGATGCACGGCGCATCCCCGTGGGACTCAATCAATGCCGCGACGTCGTCGACGATGAGCGGCAGGCCATAGGCATCGATCCCGCGCGGTTTCGGCGAGTCGCCGTAGCCGCGCAGGTCGGGAGCGACGGCGCGAAATCCCGCCTGCGCGAGCGCGCGTATCTGATGCTTCCACGTCGCGCGGGATTCCGGAAAACCGTGGAGGAGGACGACCAGCGGTCCGTCGCCCTCCTCGCCGAACTGCAACTTCACGCGATTTGTCACGATTCAATGCAGCGTAGAGCAGTCCCGCGCCGAGGGCCAGCGTGCAGACGCAAACTTCGCTCCCGCCTGGGCGAGGATGCGTTTGATCTCCGCATCGGGCGCGACCTGCGCGATCGCGACATGTGCGAGCAGGAAAAGACAGAGATACGGAAGGACGCGCTTGAGCATGTTCGGTTTCAACATCGTAACTTGGTTGGCAAGGAGGCGTCAGCCGGGGGACGTGGGGCAGACGACGCAGCTGCGGTTCAGCCTGGAACAGCCTGCATGGTATCATTCTGATACTATGCAGAGATTGTGGCAAACCTGCTGCTGCGAGATCTCGACGAAACCGTGCTTCAACGTTTGAAAGCCGCGGCGAAAGCACATCGGCGGTCACTGCAGGCCGAGATCCACGATGCTCTCACGCAGGCCAGCGTGCGAAGTCTCGCCGAAACGAGACGTTTGTCGGCGCGATGGCTGAAACGGCTGCAGGGACGAGTGCACTCGGATAACGTCGCGCTGATTCGGGAAGATCGCGACCGGTGAGCGTCGTCGTCGACGCGAGTGTGGTCCTCAAGTGGTTCGTCCCCGAGGTGGGAAGCGAGGTCGCCTCCCGTTTGCTCGCATCCGAAGATCGGCTCGCGGCCCCCGACCTCCTTTTCGCAGAGATCGCAAACGCGATCTGGAAGAAGGTCCTCCGCGGTCAATTGACGCACGCCGAAAGCCAGTCGCTGATCAGGGATATCGAAAACATCGCGGTGAACACGACGCCCTGTCGTGCACTTGCAAACGACGCACACGTGATCGCGCTCATCACGTCGCGCTCGGTGTACGACTCGATGTACGTCGCTCTCGCCCTGCGCCTCGACACGCGCGTGATTACGGCAGACGAACGGTTCTTCCATGCGTTGCAGTCGTTTACCGATCTGGCCGGATCGATCGAGCTTCTAGCGTAATCCTTCGCCCATGAAGCTCCTGAACGTCGGGAGAAGGCCCTAGTTCAGTCGGTTAGCCCCCTCGGCCTGTCACGCCGGAGGCCGCGGGTCGGACCGTCGGCGCCGGCGAACCGAAAGCTCTCATGCGCCACGTGACGGTCACGCGCGATGATGCGTATGCGAAATCGGCCCCTTAACGCGACGTCGCGTCCAAAAACGCCGCCAGATCCTTCTTGAACTTCATCCGCGACGGCCCGTGCACGTACATCATGTGACCGGCTTCGTAATACTCGACGGAGATGTTGCGGCGCACATCGTCAGGGACGGCGAGGTGGTTGATGAAGTACTCGACCGCGCCGTACGGGCAGGCCAGGTCGAAGTAGCCCGTTTGCACCAGCACTTTCATCTTCGGGTTGCGCACCATCGTGTGGGCGAGGTCGATTCCGGTATTCGCCACGGGGGAGCGGCCGTCCTCGTCGGGCGTGTCGTGGCCCTGGTCCCACTTCGAGTAGAGGCCGCCGGAGAGGCGGTATTCGCGGTCGGACTCGACTTGCAGTTCGTTGCGGTAGTAGTCATTGAACGTCGCCACGATGGCCGGCGCGATGGCGTCGGCGAAGGGGTCGTAGCGCATGGTCTCGGCGATCGAGGTGAGGTTGCCGCCGCTGTAGCGCGTGTCGATGCGTCCCACGACCAGGCCGCGCGCGCGCAGCAGCTCCTGCAGGAAGCGGCTCTCGTTCATGCGCAGGTTGGCGCGATCCCAATACTCCGCGCTGACGCCGGTGAAGCGCGCCAGCCCTTCCAGTGCCGCGCGCCGTTCCTCCGCCGTCGCCCGCGCGCCCTTGAACAGCACCGGCGCGTAGACGTCGCGCGCGAATGCCTCCGCCTGGCGAAGGAACGTCTGCAGGTCCGGTCGCGGCTCCGCGATCATCTTGTGATACCAGGCCGTCGATGCATAGGCGGTCAAGTAGTTGACGTATGCGGTGTCGACGGGGAGGTCGGCGTTGCCGGCGACGGCATCCATGTACGGCGAGACCAGGATCACGCCGTTGAGCGTCACGTTGTGGCCCAGCAGCACGTACGCCACCGCGCCGGAGCGCATGCCGCCGTAGCTCTCGCCGAGGATGTATTTCGGCGATGACCAGCGTCCGTTCTGATTGAGGTAGCGGACGATGAAGTCGGCCACGGAGCGGGCGTCCTGATCGACGCCCCAGAAGTCCTTCCCCTCTCCTTTCCCGATCGGGCGCGAGAATCCGGTGCCGACGGGATCGATCATCACCAGGTCGGCGCGATCGAGAATCGTGACGTCGTTCTCGATGAGGCGAAAGGGTCCGCGGGTGTTCGGCTCGAGATCGGCGATCTGCGCGCGCTTCGGGCCGAGGACGCCGACGTGCAGCCACGCCGACGCGGAGCCGGGGCCGCCGTTGTACGCGAACACGATCGGGCGCGTGACGCGATCGGCTCCGTCTTTCGTATAGGCCGTGTAGCCGAAGAGCGCGACCGGCTCGTCCTTGTCGTCGCGGATCTGCATCGTGCCCGCGGTGGCGGTGTACGCGAGCGGTGCGCCGCCGATCGTGATCCGGTGCTTCGTCACCCACGTCTTCGCCTCGGGTACGGGAGGCTCGGACGGCTTGGCCGGCGTTTCCTTCGCGGGGGTTTCTTTCGCCGGCACTTCCTGGGCGGCGGCGAGCAGTGGAACGGAGAGAAGCGCGAGCAGTGCGGCGAAACGGACGTGCTTGGTCATGCGACGTGCATAATCGCATGACCCCTCGTGTAGGGCAGGTTTTCTAACCTGCCCCCCCGGGGGCGCTCCTCGTGTAGGGCAGGTTTTCTAACCTGCCCCCGGGGCGCAGGCTGGTTCGGCATCTGCCTGAAATCTGATCGCCATCAGCGGGCGAGCGGCGTCTGTTTCTTTGCGTCGGCGAGCTTTTGATAGAACATCGGGTCGGCGTCGTGTGCAGTCGCACGTGCCGTGTCGAACTCGCGTCGCTGCCGCTCGAGGTATCCGTCGATCTCGTCCCGATGCGCGAGGTAGAAGGTGATTGCGCCGTAAACCTGTTCGAGTGTCAGGACCGGGAATGCCTGGGCGATACTCTCAGCGGATTCTCCCGAAAGGAACGCGTAGACGACCGAGTCCAATGACACACGACTGCCAGTGACCGCATAACCATCACCACGCCGTTCGACATATTCGCTGCTCATCAAAGCGCTCTGCTTGATCTTGCTCCATGGGAAAGACAGAACGCAAGCCTGCCCCCCGGGGCGCAGGCTGGAAAGCCTGCGCTACACCAAATCACCTCGTGTAGCCGAACAACGCCACGCACATCTCGTCCGTGCTCGCTTCTCCCCAGCGCACGTCCTTCGGCGGTGAGTTCGGGTTCTGCGTGTTCGCGTCCGAGTTGTCGTAGAAGCCTTCGACGCGCAGCACGGTTCCGCGCGGCAGCTTGACGGGAGTGCGATAGACGTAATTGCCCTGCCACTGGAACTCGTACTGCGGGACGTTGATCATGGGTACGACCGTGCCGTCGGGAAGGATCGCGTCGACGCGCATGCTTTTGCCGAGGAGATGCATGTGCGGGTAGATCGAGACGATCTCGATGTCGTCGCTCACCGTCATCGTTCCTTCGATGCGCTGGTTCGGCGCGCCGGCCGGAATGAACAGCTGCGTGTTGAGCACGGCATCGTAGTGAAGCTGTTTCTTCACTTCGGACTTCGTCAAATACAGACCGATCTCGGTGCGATCGACGCCGACCTGGCCGAAGTGGGGGTGATAGTGGACCTGCATCAGCACGCGCGCGCCTTTTGGCAGGCGGATGGCCGTTCCGTCGGGCAGCGGGGTCGGGCGGCTGCCGGGACTCCAGCCGCCGAGGACGTCGGCGTTGTCGATGAGCGGACCGCCGAAGCAGGTGAAGCCGGTGCCGTCCTTGTCGAGCTTCGCGCTCGCGCCAGTCGTGTCGATGTACGGCACGATGTGATGCACAGTCGCGCGGTCGCCGGGGCGAAAGTCGATCGTCGAGATCCAGAGATCGTTGTTGGATTGCACGGGGATCGAGAAGCAGCGGTACTCGTCGCGGTCTGCCGGCGGCGTGTAGCTCTTGGGCATCGCCAGCACGAGATCGGGCGCGCCGAGAACCCAGTCGCCGCCGAAGTCCTTCGGGCCCGGCAAATCGCTCTTGTTCCCCTCGGGCATTCCGGCGTCGACCCACGACGCGATGAGATCGATGTCGCGCTGCGACAAACGGCGCACGCCGACGAAATCGCCCGCGCCTTCGGCCGGCTTCCACGGCGGCATCTGGCGCAGCTTCGTCATCAGCTTGATCTGCGTCCCCATCGCGGCCGCGTCGCGATACGAGATCAGCGGAAACGGCGCGATGTCGCCGGGACGATGGCAGCTCTGGCAGTTGTCCTGGAGGATGCGTGAGATCTCTTTGCTGAACGTCGGCGGTCCGGGATGGCCGACCGCGCGGCGGCGATCGGCTGCGAGGAAAAACAGGATCACGAAGAGGGCGAACAGGAACGTTGTTTTACGCATGCGATCTCCTCAGAACTGCCAGCTGACGCCGAACGATGGAACGATTCCGATGACGTTGTTCTCGATCGCGCGCGACGTGAGCTCGCCGCCCTCCTGCCCGATCTCGAAGCCTTCGATGCTGGAGACGTTGCCCATGTTCAGCGCGTTGAAGACGTCGACGAAGAAACTGATCGTGCCGCGTGTGGTCACGAACCTGCGCGACGCGCGGAAGTCGATGCGGCGATACGTCGGCAGGCGCGCCGAGCGCAGCGCTCCGAGCTCGGTGCGCAGCTGATTGCCGGACACGAACGCGCGCAGCGGTGTCGTCGGCCAGCCGTCGTGCCACGTGCCGGCCACGTTGAAGTTCCAGTTCGCGCCCGGCTTGTAGTTCACGCTGAACGTGATGGCGTTGCGCTGGTCCCACGCACGAGGTACGTCGCGTCCGTCGATCTCGTCGTCGACGCTCGCGTGCGTGAAGTTGAGCCAGCCGCTGACCGGCGCGTCCGGATCCTTGCGCAGCAGCACTTCGATGCCGCGCGCGGACGAGCGTTGCGGCGCGACGCGCACACGGTCCGCGCGCAGCTCGGGAAAGAGAATGATACGGTCGAAGAGGTTCTCGAACCGCGGATGCGGATTGGTGATGATCTTGTCGTACGCCTCGACGCGCGCGGAGATGCCGTGCGCGAATCCGCGATCGACTCCGATGACGCGATGCTCCGCGCGTTGCGCGCGTGAGAACGCAGTCAGGCCGTCTTCGACCTGCAGCTCGTACACGCCCTGCGGCTGATAGAACCATCCCCACGCCGCGCGCACGGTCGTCGTGTTCGAGACGATCCACGCCGCATTCAAGCGCGGACTCACATGTGCGCCGTCGGGCGTGTGGCTCTCGGTCTCCCAGCGCGCGCCCGCTTCGACGACGAATCGCTCCGACAGTTTCGCGCGCTCCGACGCGTATGCCGCGATCTCAGTCGCGTCGATGCCGAGGTGCGCGGAGCGCGTCGTCGAGCGCGGGGCGTCGCCGTAGTCGAGGATCGTCGACACGATCGTCGCCGCCCCGTCGTAGTCGTAGCGCGCGTGGAACCGCTTCGCGGAGATGCCGGCCTTCACGAGCTGTCGCGGCGTGAGGTCGAAGGAAGAGTCGTTCTTGATGCCGAGGAAATCGGAGTTGCGGCGATCGTCGATGCGTCCGCGCTGCGAGACGTCGTCGTAGTCGCCGCCGCGCGTGCGGCCCGAGCTGCCGTACTCGACGACATTTTGTGTGAAGAACCGCGGCGACGGAGTCGTGCGCAGGTTCAGCCAGACGTAGTTGTCGTCGTAGCGCGCATGCGCGCGCGCGTCGAGCACCGATTCTTCGAGCCGCAGGTTGTCGCGCGAGGCGAGGACGTGCGCGGAGAGGACGTTCGACGCGTTGATCGTCCACTGCAATTTGCCGAGGAGATCGTAGTAGCGCGGATCGGCTTCGTTGCTGGAGTCGACCAGCTCGAGCAGTTCGTGGAGATAGCCGCGGCGGACGGAGAGCAGCCACTCGCCGCGTCCGTTCGCCATCGTGCCCTGCGTCAGCGCGCGCAAATTCAAGAGGCTCGCGCCGACCTCGGTGTGCGTGTCCGTCGGGGCGACTGTGCCGATGTCGATGACGCCGCTCATCCGTCCGCCGTACTGCGCGGGGAATCCGCCGGTCAGGATGTCGACCGAGCCGATCGCCTCGACGTCGATCGTGCTGAACGCGCGCACGAGGTCTTTGACGTGGAACGGATCGTAGATCTCCGCGCCGTCGAGCAGCACGACCGCCTCGTCCTCTTCGCCGCCGCGAATGTTGAACCGCGCGCTGATGTCGTCCGACGCCGCGCCGGGAATGCGGCGGATGGCGCGATAGAAATCGTCGGAGATGTGCGGCACGCTGCGTACTTCGTCGCGGCTCAGAAACTGCCGCGCCTCGGTGCCCGATCCGAGGAGCTCGAAGCGGCTCGGCGTGACGACGATCTCGGCGAGCGTCTTCGGCATCATCGGCGGCGCCGTTTTCTGCGCCGGCGCTTCCTCTTTCATCCGCACGATCAGCAGCGTTCCGCGCGGACCGCGCGTCGCCACGAGGCGATGCTCGCGCAGCAGCTCGTCGAGGATCGCGCGCGGCTCGGTTGCGTGCGGCTCGCTCGACACGATCATGTCGCGCGTCACGACGCCTTCGCTGTAGACGAGGCGCAGTCCCTTCGACTCGAGATCGCGCAGGGCGTCGGTGAGGGGGTGTCCCGCGTACAGCATGAGGAGGAGTGCGATCATTTCAGCGCTTCCTCACGATCAGCGTGCCGTTCTGAATGCGATACGAGGACGACGTGGCCGCGGTTGCTGCTACGAGCGCCTCGTCGGGCGTGAAGTCGACGGTGCCGTGCAGACGCACGCTGCCGTCGACGTCGCGCAGCTCGACGCGCAACCCTTTCTCGCGCGCGACGCGCGTCACTGCTTCGCGCAGCGACAATCCTTCTAGGCGCAGCGGCGGCGCGGCGTGCTCGATCCACGCCCAGTCGGCGCCGCTGGTTGCGATCGTGTTTCGCTCGACGCGCTCGCGGAATGCGACGAGCTCCGTCGCCGCGTCGGCGATGTACGTTTGCACACCGCGACGTAGGTCGATGCGCCCTTCGCGGACGCGCACGCGCAGCGAGTCCTCCGCGAGCCGCACTTCGAATTGCGTTCCGATGTCGCGGATCTCTCCGAACGCCGTGCTGATGTGGCGACCGATGCCCTCAGCGGTCGCGGTGCCGCTGAGGGCAGCGGCACCCACATGGGAGTCGAAGTAAATCGTGCCGCGCTCCAGCGTCGCCGCGCGCGGCGAGTCGACGCGCAGCCGCGTCCCTTCATCGAGCCGCAGCGTCGCGCCGTTCCAGTCGAGCGACAGCGTGTTGTTCTCGTGCGTCTCGATCCACGTCGCTGCCGCAATCTTCGTGTACGGCGGGACCTGCACTTGCGCAACGATCGCGGGCCTGGTTGCGATCGGAGTCGATCGCTGTGACGTGTGCGGAACGAACAGCACCACCGCGAGAATCGCCGCCGCGGCGATGCCGAGCGACCACGCCGCCGTTCGCCGCCGCACGCTGCGCCGCCATTCGGCGTGCACCGCTTCGCGGATGCGCGCGGCGCGCTCGTCGCTCACGCGCGGACGCGGACCGGCGAGCCGCAACAGCGCCGCGATCTGTTCTTCGTTCTCTTCTTTCATGCTTTCGCTCCCGCGCCCTGCACGGCGCTGAATGCATCGCGGAACGCGACGCGTGCGCGCGACAGCAGCGACTCGGCCGCCTTCGTCGCCACGCCGAGGCGCCCGGCGATCTCGGCGACGGAGAGGCCTTCGATGTACTTCCATTCGAGCGCGTCGCCGTAGCGCGACGGCAACCGGTCAAGCACGACCTGCACGAGCCGCGCGGTCTCGCGTTTCTGCAGCACGTCGAGTGAATCGAGCGCCGCCCGCACCTCGGGCAGATCTTCCACGAGCTCCACCATCGGCGGCACCCTCCGTCGTTTCTCGAACCAGTCGTGAATCTCGTGCCGGCAGATCGTGCAGAGCCACGTCAAGAGCGACGCCTCGCCGCGATACGTCGCCAGCTTCCGCACCGCGCGGCACAGCGCCGCCTGCACGACCTCTTCCGCCGCATCGGCGTCCCCGCCGACGCGCGGCAGCGCGAACCGGAACAACGGCCCGAAGCTCGCCGAGAAAAACTCCTCGAACGCTGCCTCATCGCCGCGAACCATTCGGTGGACCAGGAACCGTTCATCCATTTCGAACCGTTAGACGGCACCCACTCGCGAAATCCTTCGCCAATCCTGTCATCCCGAGCGTGAGCGAGGGACCTGGGCGGGCGGGGCTGCGTTGCACGAGCTTCGTGCCGCCACCCGAGCCCCAGGTCCCTCGCTCACGCTCGGGATGACACGTTACAATCACTTCCCCGATGTCCGCCGTCGGCAAAGACGTTCCTCACGACTCCGCCCGCGGTCATGTGACCGGCGAGTCCATCTACGTCGACGATGTCCCGCCGCTCTTCGGCGAATTGGTCGTCGACTTCGTCTGGTCGCCGTACTCGAAGGCGCGCATCGTGTCGCTGGATCTCAGCGAAGCGCGCAAGCTCGCGTACGTCTACACGCACGAAGATCTCCATCACAACCGCCTCGGCCCGATCGTCGCTGACGAACCTTTGCTCGTCGACGACGGCCTCTGCACGTTTCGCGGTCAGCCGATCGTCGTCGTCGCCGCGGAAACGCGCGCGGCGGTCGACGCGGCGAAGCGCGCGGTGCGCATCGAATTCGAAGAGCTGAAGCCGATCCTCACGATCGACGACGCGATCGCCGCGCAGAGTTTCATCGGCGAGACGCGCTACATCCGCCGCGGCGACGCGGAGGCCGCGATCGCATCCGCGGAGCATGTCATCGAAGGGGTGTTCTTCAATCAGGGGCAGGACCACTTCTATCTCGAGTCGCAGGCGGCGATCGTCCAGCCGGGCGAGAACGGTGCGATGCACGTGTTGTCGTCGACGCAGCATCCGACCGAGGTGCAGGAAGTCATCGCGCATCTGCTGGGATTGCAGATGAATCAGGTCGTGGTCACGACGAAGCGGATGGGCGGCGCGTTCGGTGGAAAAGAAGCGCAGGCGACGCATCCCGCGACGATGGCCGCGCTGGTCTCGCAGAAAACGAAACGCCCGACGCGCATCGTCTACGACAAAGACACCGACATGCACGTGACGGGGAAACGTCACGCGTTTCAGAACCGCTACCGGGTCGGATTCACGCGCAGCGGCGAGATCGTCGGGATGAAAGTCGAGTTCTTCTCCGACGGCGGCGCATACGCCGACCTTTCGCCCGCGGTGATGGCGCGCGCGATGACGCATGCGGAGAACTCGTACTACATCGCGAACATGGACATTCGAGGGACGGTGTGTCGCACGAATACGCCTCCGAACACGGCGTTCCGCGGGTTCGGCGGACCGCAGGGCGTGGCGACGATGGAGAACGTGGTCGAAGAAATCGCCGCGTTCCTCAAGAAAGACGCGCTCGACGTCCGCCGCGTGAACTGCTACGGCGTCGAGACGCGCAACACCACGCCGTACGGCGAAGTCGTCCCGAACAACACGCTGCCGCGGCTCCTCACCGAGCTGCCCGAGCGCTGCGACTATCGCGCGCGCGTCGACGCGGTGCGCGCATTCAACGCGTCGTCGCAGACGCAGCTCAAAGGCATCGCGCTCAGCACCGTGAAGTTCGGCATCTCCTTCAACACGAAATTTCTCAACCAGGCCAACGCGCTCGTGAACATCTATCTCGACGGCAGCGTGCAGGTCTCGACCGGCGCGACGGAGATGGGACAGGGCGTGAACACGAAGATCGCGCAGCTCGTCGCGGATGAGTTGCACATCCCCTACGAGCGCGTCACCGTGATGATCACGTCGACGGAGAAGAACAACAACACGTCGGCGAGCGCGGCGTCGAGCGCAGCGGATTTGAACGGCAGCGCGGCCGCCGACGGCGCGCGGCGCATCCGCGAGCGTCTCGACGAATTGGAGTCGCGCATCGGCAAGCAGGAAACGTGGGAGAAGCTCGTCAAGGCCGCCTACCACGAGCGCGTCTCCCTCGGCGAGCGCGGGTTCTACGCCACGCCGCGCCTCGACTGGGACTGGACCAGCGGACAGGGAACGCCGTTCCTCTACTACACGATGGGCACCGCGTGCTCCGAGGTGCTCATCGATCGGTTCACCGGAGACTTGAAAGTGCTGCGCAGCGACGTGCTGATGGACATCGGCAAGCCGATCAACCCCGGCATCGACCGCGGCCAGCTCGTCGGCGCGTTCATCCAGGGAATGGGCTGGGTCACGACGGAAGACTTGCGCTACGACGAGAAAGGCGTGCTGCTGTCGCACTCGCCGACGACGTACAAGATCCCGAACATCAACGACCTCCCCGAAGTCTTCAACATGGATTGGATCGACGTCGAGAACCCGATCAACGTCGGCGGCAGCAAGGCCGTCGGCGAGCCGCCGCTGCTGATGGCCATCTCGATCTGGTGCGCGGTGAAAAACGCGCTGCAGTTCGTGGCGAACGGCGACATTGCGCGACTGAAGTTGCCGGCGACGAATGAGGAGATCCTGATGCGATTGACGGAGTACGCGAAGCGGGGAGCGGCAGTCGCTTGAGCCCCGACGTACAGCAATGGCTCAATCTTGCGTTCCGGTGGGTGCATGTGTTCGCGGGGATCATGTGGGTCGGCGCGACGTACTACTTCACCTGGCTCGACCGCCGCTTTCACACCACCGATCCCGATCAAGTGTGGATGGTGCACAGCGGCGGGTTTTACGTCGTCAACAAAACCTCGAAGCCGTCGCCTGACCACACGCTGCACTGGTTCAAGTGGGAGGCGGCGATCACCTGGATCAGCGGATTGCTCCTGCTGATCCTCGTCTACTACCTCGGCGGGCTGCTTGTTTCCGAACAGAATTTCAAAGTCGCCGCTGTGACTGGTATTGCCGTGATCTTCCTCGGATGGAAGGTCTACGACCTGCTGTGGCTCTCGCCGCTACCCGAGCCGCTGCTCGTCGTGATCTCGTATGCCGGGATCGTAGGCCTGGCGTGGTGGCTACCGCACGTGATGAGCACGCGCGCGGCGTACATGCACGTGGGCGCGCTGATGGGGACGATCATGGCGGCGAACGTTTGGGAGCGTATCATCCCGGCTCAGAAGAAAATGGTTGCGGCCGTGCGTGAAGGCCGCGAGCCCGACCAGCGCCTCGCCGATCGCGCAAAGTTCCGTTCGAAGCACAACACCTACATCGTGTGGCCCGTAGTGTTTCTGATGATCAGCAATCACTACTACGGGACGTATGGCAGTGACCATGCGTGGATCATCCTCGCGGTGCTGGTGCTGGTCGGATGGGGAACGGCCCACGTGATCAGGAAGCATTGAGTTGAAGACGACGATCGACGACTACTCGAAATTCACCGCGCCGCTCGATCGCGCGCTCGTGCCGTTCATGAAGCGCTTCCCGGGCAACGCCGGCGAGCGGCAGCCGGTGCACACGGTGTACGGCGGCGCGCAGCTGTTCAAGTCCGACACCACGCGCAAGCTCGGCGAGAAGGCGAGGAGCATCCTCGACGAGCAGGGGGTGGATCCGTTCACGTTCGCGCGCGCGATCGACATCGCCGACGTGCACGCGGAAAGAATCTGGCAGCGCGTCGTCGAGAAGCTCGCGCGCGAGCCGGTCGAAGACTTCCGCATCGACTTCGAAGACGGCTACGGCAATCGTCCCGACGATGAAGAGGATCGCGACGCGGAGCGCTGCGCGCGCGAAGTCGCGACCGGCATGCGCGAAGGCACGCTGCCGCCTTTCATCGGCATCCGCATCAAGCCGTTCTCCTCGGAGTTGATGCGCCGGAGCTTGCGCACGCTCGACATTTTTCTCACCACACTCCTCGGCGAATCCAACGGCAAGTTGCCGTCCGGCTTCGTCGTCACGCTCCCGAAAATTCAACTGCCCGAGCAAGTCACGCTGCTCGTTGACATCTTCGACGCGATCGAGCCGAAGCTCGGTCTCGCCGCGAACACGCTGCGGCTCGAGTTCATGATCGAGACGACGCAGTCGATCCTGAGCGAGCGCGGCGAGTCGAACCTGCCGCGCTTCCTCGACGCCGCGCGCGGCCGCGCCGTCGCCGCGCACTTCGGTACCTACGACTACACGGCGAGCTGCAACATCACGGCGAGCGAACAGCGCATGGATCATCCCGCGTGCGACTTTGCGCGGCACATGATGCAGATCGCGTATGCCGGCACCGGCATCTGGCTCAGCGACGGCGCGACGAACGTGTTGCCGATCGGCGATCGCGACACGATTCATCGCGCCTGGAAGCTGCACGTCGATCACATCCGCCACTCGCTCATCAACGCCTACTATCAAGGATGGGATTTGCATCCCGCGCAACTCCCGACGCGCTACGCCGCGATCTACTCGTTCTTCCTCGAAGGCCTCGCCGCCGCGACCGAGCGCCTGCGCAACTTCATGCAGAAAGCCGGACAGGCGACGCTCGTCGGCGACGTCTTCGACGACGCCGCGACTGGGCAAGGCCTCCTCAACTACTTCATCCGCGGCATCAACAGCGGCGCGCTGACGGAAGAAGAAGCGCTCGCGACCGGCCTCACGATCGACGAGCTGCGCTCGCGCTCGTTCGTGAAGATTTTGCAGGGACGGCGCGGTGCGGTGCGCTGATAGGACAGATAGGACGAATAGGACGAATAGGACAGATAGGAAGTCCTACAGGTCCTATTCGTCCTACAGGTCCTATTCGTCCTACAGGTCCTATTCGTCCTATTCGGTCACCAAAATCTTCGCGAGATCCCAACCTGCAGCACCGCGCCCTTTTCTTCGACTTCATCCCGAAACACCGGCACTTTGAAGTTGTAGAAGCGCAGCGAGAAGAACGGCTCCCACGCGCCGCCGCGCAGGCGCCAGGCCATGCCCGCGTCGACATTCCATGTGTGCTCGGAGGAAGGTTCGTTCGTGCGCACCCACGTCGGTCCGGCTCCGATCCAGTACGTGTTCTTCGTCGTCTGAAAAATCTTGCGCAGGTTGATGTGCGTCGCGTGCGTGCCGTAGCCGCCCTGAATGGCCTCGTACGCGGGCGCGAGCGCCCAGCCGTGATAGCGCGCTTCGAGCTCGAGTGTACCGACGGGATCATCGTTGCCGCCGATGAACGCGCCGAGGCGGAGGTCACCGCGGATCTCGGCGTGAAGGGGAAGGGCGAGAACAACCAGAAGGAGAAGGGGGAGGACCGTTTTCATACAAGATGTATACGGTCAACTTCCGCGATACGTCGCATACCCGAACGGGCTGAGCAGCAGCGGCACGTGATAGTGCTGTTCCGCGTTCTCCACCCGAAACGCGATTGTCGCCTCGGGGAAAAACCCGTCGGGGTTGTACGCGCCGGTGTGAAACGTGAGCCGATACGTTCCCGGCTCCGCGCGATCCGTTAGCCGCGCGCGGCCGTCGTTGTCCGTCGCGCCGTCGAAGATCGTTTCGTCGCCGCGGACGAGCGTCACGCGAACATTCGCGGCCGGACGGCCTTTCGCGGTGTCGAGGACGTGGGTGGTAATTCCCATTGTTTTCTGTTGCGCAGTTACGCAGTCGCGCGGTTGCTCGGAAGGACTTTACCGCGTAACCGCGCGACCGCGTGACCGCGCAACCGTTACAAAACCAGCTTCTCCAAGCGCAGCGCGATGATCTTCGCCTGTTCTTCGGCCGCGACGCGCAGTTCGGCCGCACGCTCGTTCGTCATCCGCTCGCGGCAGTTCGCGAGCATCTCGTCCGCGCTGCGGCCGGTGGCGCAGACGAGGTAAATGAACCCGAATTTCTCTTCGTAGTCGCCGTTCGCCTGCGCCAATGCGTCCATCGTCTCCGAAGATGCGCTACGCGTTCCTGACTGCTCCTGCTGCGACCAACCAGCTTTTCGTTCGCCGATACGCGGATGTGCCGAGAATGCTTCGAGCCAGTCGTGCTCATCGAGGTCGAGCCAGATGTGCGACGCGGCACCGGTCATCTCATCCCACGACTTGAACGGACGTGCCTTCGCGAATGCTTCGACCCATCGCTGCGATCCGCAAATTTTCTTTAGTTCGGCGAGGTCGAGCAGCGTGTTCACGCGGGTGACCGCTGCGTTGCGGCGACCGGCGTCCGTCGCGCGGCCCCACACGCGGAGGCGGCTCACGCCTCCATCGGGATACACGTTCAGTCGCAGATGCGTGAACGGTCCGCTCGCCTGCAGCTCGTCGATGAAGAAGTGGCGCGTGTGCGCCTGCAGCTTCGTGCGCGGCAGAAGCTCGGTCCAATGTTTGCCGTCGGTCGAGCCGTCGATCGACGCGGTGTCGGGATAGTTGCCTTTGAAGTAATTGGTGTCGACTTCGATGCGTCGCACGTGGCCTTCGGTCGCGAGCTGCACGATGACCCAGTCGTGTCCCGGTCCGCGGCGGCGACGCGTTTCCCATCCGTCGCTCATGTTGTGCGCGCGGCCCGGCATGATGAGGTTGTGCTTCGGACCGAAGAACATGTCGCTGCACGTCAGCACCTCGCCGCCGTTCTCCGCGGCCGCGAGATCGAGCTCGTTTCCGAGTCCGCCGATGAGCCGCCATTCCGGAACGACGTTGCCGTGCACGCGCAGGCGCGCGACGCCGCCGTCAGGGAAAATGTTGAAGCGGAGATGCGTGACCGCGAACGGCTGCGTCACTTCGAGCTCGTTTTTCGAGTCGCCCTTCAACTTCGATTGCGGAAGCAGCGCGGTCCAGTTTTCTCCACCGACCGATCCGTCGATCGAACAGGAGTCGGGATAGTTGCCGCGGAAGAACGCGGTGTCGACGATGACGCCGCGCACGACGCCGCGCGCGCCGAGTCGGAGGATCGCAAAGTCGTGACCCGGGACGCGCTTGCGGCGCGACTCCCAGCCGTCCATCCACTTCCCGCGGTCGGTGTACTCGTGCTCCTTCCACACGGCCTCGTGCGGCTTGATGAGATTTTCCTTCTCCGCGAAAAAGTCGTCGTTCGCGTAGAGGACGGAACCGCCGAGCCGCTCGGAGGCGAGGTCGAGTAAGTCGGTGAAGCTCACGGGCTGTGCAGTTTACCGCGCGCGATCGTCTCCTTCACGACGCCGTGCAGTTGCGCGCCGAGATAGGGCGTGACTTTGTGGCGATGCAGGACGAGGTCTTCGGTGACGGTGAAGGATTCTTCCGGCGACCAGACAACAAAGTCCGCGTCGCGGCCGATTTCGATCGCGCCCTTGTTCGGAAGGTGCGCGAGCTTCGCCGGCGCTTCGCAGCACCAGCGTGCGATGTCGTTCAGCGTGAAGCCTCGTGCGCGCGCTCCGCTCCAGACGATCGGCAGCACGAATTGCAGCGAGGCGATTCCGCCCCACGCCTTGTCGAAGTCGCCGCGCTTCAGCTCCGGCGTGCAGGGCGAGTGATCGCTGACGACGAGCGAGATCACGCCGTCGCGCAGCCCCTGCCACAGGCGCTCGCGATTCTCGCGCTCGCGGATCGGCGGCGCGCATTTGTACTCGGTGTGTCCGTGCGGCACCGACTCGGCGTCGAAGTGCAGATAGTGCGGCGTCGTCTCCGCGGTCAGCGGCAACTTTTCTTTTCGCGCGCGCGCGACGATGTCGATCGCGCTCGCGGATGAGAGATGCACGACGTGCATCCGCGCGCCGGTATCGTGACAGACGCGCAGCAGCAGCTCGATCGCCTCGTCTTCGGCCGCGTTCGGACGCGAATGCAAATACGTTCGATAGTCGTTCGGGTCCGCGCCCGCGATTGCCGCGCGCGCGCCTTCGATCGGGCCGGGCAGTTCCGCGTGCACGAGCAGCGGCGCGTTCGTCGACGCGAGCGTCTTCGCCGCATCGCGCAATTCGCTCTCGTTCACGTTCGGAAATTCGTCGACGCCGGAATGCACGAGAAAACATTTGAACCCGCGCGCGCCGCGCTCGATCATCGGCTTCAGCTCGCGCGTGTTGCCCGGGATCACGCCGCCCCACAGCGCGACATCGACGTCGCCGCGCGCGACGCTCTGCTTCGTCTCCAGCGCGTCGACCGTCGTCACCGGCGGCAGCGAGTTGAGCGGCATGTCGACGATCGTCGTCGTCCCGCCCGCCCGCGCCGCCCGCGTCGCCGTCGCGAATCCCTCCCACTCCGTCCGCCCCGGCTCGTTCACGTGTACGTGCGAGTCGACGAGGCCCGGCATGATCACGAGCTCGCCGAAGTCGATGTCCGCCGGCGCGTTGTCTTCGATTGCAGCGATGCGCTCGCCTTCGATGTGGATGGTCGCGGGGGCGATGCCGTTCGGGGTGACGACGCGGGTGCTGCGGATGCGCATCGCGTGATGTTACTGTCATCCCGAGCGTAAGCGAGGGGCCTGGGCGGGCGGGGCTGCGATGTGTACGCCTCGTGCCGCCACCCGAGCCCCAGATCCCTCGACTCCGCTCGGGATGACATGGTCACCTTCTTCGAAGCCGAAAGCGAGCTGGTCGAGTCGGGCGCGCCCTTCGTCGCCGTCACGGTCGTCGACACGCTCGGGTCGACGCCGCAGGATCGCGGCGCGAAGATGCTCGTCACGGAAGACGGCCGTCACTTCGGCACGGTCGGCGGCGGGAAGATCGAGGCGCGCGCGGTTCAGGAGGCGCTCTCGCTGCTGCGCGACGACAGCGCGCCGAAGACGCGCTTCTTTCAGTGGAGTCTCGAGAAAGACATCGGCATGACCTGCGGCGGGATCGTGCGCGTCTACTTCGAGGCGTTCAACGTCACGCGCTGGAAGATCGTCGTCTTCGGCGCGGGGCACGTCGCTAACGCGCTGATCGACTTCCTCATCAGGCTCGACTGCCGCGTGACGTGCTACGACACGCGCGAAGAGTGGCTCGCGCGACTGCCGTCATCGCCGAAGCTCACGAAAATTTTGTCGAGCGATCTCCCCGCCGAGGTTGCGAAAATTTCGGACGGTTCGTTCGTCGTGTTGATGACGATGGGCCACACAACCGACAAGCCGATCCTCATCGAGATCCTCCGCACCCGCACGTTTCCCTACCTCGGCGTCATCGGCAGCAACGCCAAAGCGAAGCGCTTGCGCCAGGATGTCCGCGACGCGGGACTCGCCGAGGAGATGACGAAGGCGTTTTATTGTCCGGTCGGACTCGAGATCGGCTCGAATCATCCGCAGGAGATCGCCATCTCGATCGCGGCGCAAATGCTGCAAACGCGTGGCTGAACCAAATGGCAGTAAGAAAAAAGAAAAAACGGACTGAAGAAGTGGTTGTGCATGAGCTGCAGACGGTCGGCGCCGATGTCGTGCCGAGCGTCAATCTCGAAGTCCCCGCGGCTCCGCAGCGCACGCTGCTGTCCGACTGGGACTTTCATCTCTTCAACGAAGGTACGCATCACAAGCTCTGGCAGAAGCTCGGCGCGCACGTCGTCGAAGGCGGCGTGATCTTCGGCGTGTGGGCACCGAATGCCGCGCGCGTCAGCGTCATCGGCGACTTCAACGGATGGGACGTGAATGCGCATCCGCTCGAGTCACGCGCCGCGTCGGGAATCTGGGAAGGCTTCGTCGACGGACTCGCAAAAGGAACGCATTACAAGTTCCACATCGACTCGCTGCATCACGGCTATCGCGTCGACAAAGCCGATCCGTTCGGTGTGCATCACGAGCCGTCGCCGCGAACGGCGTCGATCGTGTGGGACCTCGAATACGAATGGAACGACGGCGATTGGATGGCGAACCGCCGCGCGCGCAATTCGTTCGAAGCGCCGATGTCGATCTACGAAGTGCACCTCGGCTCCTGGCGACGCACGAGCGACGACGGCGGCGAGACGTGGCGCTCGTTGAGTTACCGCGAGATCGCGCACGCGCTCGCCGACTACGTGAAGAAGATGAACTTCACGCACGTCGAGCTGATGCCGGTGATGGAGCATCCGTTTTACGGATCGTGGGGCTATCAGGGCACCGGCTACTTCGCGCCGACGAGCCGCTACGGCACGCCGCAGGACTTCAAGTATTTCGTCGACGTGATGCATCAGAACGGCATCGGCGTGATCCTCGACTGGGTGCCGTCGCATTTCCCGAGCGACGAGCACGCTCTCGGGTATTTCGACGGTACGCATCTCTTCGAGCACGCCGATCCGCGCAAGGGATTTCATCCCGACTGGAACTCGCTCATCTTCAACTACGGGCGTCCGGAAGTGCGTTCGTTCCTCTTGTCGAGCGCGTTGTACTGGCTCGACGAGTATCACGCCGACGGACTGCGCTTCGACGCGGTCGCGTCGATGTTGTATCTGGACTACTCGCGCAAGCACGGCGAGTGGGTGCCGAACGAGCACGGCGGACGCGAGAACCTCGAGGCGATCGCGTTTCTGCGGCGCGTGAACGAGGACGTGTACAAGGTGCATCCCGACGTGCAGGTGATCGCCGAGGAGTCGACGGCGTGGCCGATGGTGTCGCGGCCGGTGTATGTGGGCGGACTCGGGTTCGGCATGAAGTGGGACATGGGGTGGATGCACGACACGCTGCGCTATTTCTCGAAAGACCCGATCCACCGCCGCTTCCATCACAACGACCTCACGTTCCGGATGATGTACGCGTTCAGCGAGAACTTCGTGCTGCCGCTCTCGCACGACGAGGTCGTGCACGGAAAGGGATCGCTGATCGGCAAGATGGCCGGCGACGAATGGCAACGCTTCGCGAACCTGCGATTGCTGTTCGCATGGATGTACGCGAACCCCGGCAAGAAGCTGATGTTCATGGGCGGCGAGATCGGCCAGTGGCACGAGTGGAATCACGACGCGTCGATCGAGTGGCATCTGCTCAACGCGCCGCTGCACGCCGGCATCGCGCGTTGGGTCGAGGATTTGAACAAGGCCTACCGCGACATCGCGGCGTTCCACGAGTTGGACATGAATCCGGAAGGATTCGAATGGATCGACTGCTGCGATCTCGAGAACAGCGTCGTGAGCCTGATCCGCCGCGGAAAATCGGAAGACGAGATGCTCGTCGCGGTGCTCAACTTCACGCCGCACCCGCGATACAACTACCAGATCGGCATCCCGCACGGCGGCCACTGGCGCGAAGTCCTCAACAGCGACGCGACGCTGTACGGCGGCAGCGGACAGGGGAACATGGGCGGCCTCGATGCTGCGCCGATTCCGTTGCATGGGCGCAAATGGTCGGTGACGATGACATTGCCGCCGTTAGGGGCGGTGTTTCTGCGCCCTGACGCGCCCGCGCCCGCGCCCGCACCCGAGCCCGAGCCCGGGGTGGGGGCAGGAGCGCAGCGACTTCGTCGCGCCCCGGCCCCGGGCGCGGGTGCGGGCTCGGGCTCGGGCTCGGGCTCGGGAAAGAAGCGGCGCGCGACGACGAAAAAGAAGCAATGAGCGCCATCCCCGGACGCGAAACGTTTCCTCCTGCCGCCGGCCCCGGCGAGCATGGGCTCACGCCTTACGGCATCCCGCTCGGCGCACGCGTGCTCGATGGCAACCGTTGCGAGTTTCGCGTGTGGGCTCCGTATCACGAGCGTGTCGAGCTGCTCATCAACGAGCAATGCATCGCCATGGAGCCGGCGGCCGCGGGCTATCACGAAGTGATCGTCGATGATTGCGGTGAAGGCGCGCGCTATCTCTACAGACTCACGAACGGCAACGAGCGTCCCGATCCCGCGTCGCGGCATCAGCCGGACGGCGTCCACGCGGCGTCGGAAGTGATCGCGCGCGATTTCGAATGGCACGACGCGGGATGGCGCGGCGTCGCGCTCGAAGACTACGTCATCTATGAGTTGCATCCCGGCACGTTCACGCCGGAGGGGACGTTCGACGCGATCATTCCGCGCCTCAACTCTCTGCGCGACCTCGGCGTTACCGCGATCGAGCTGCTTCCGATCGCGCAGTTTCCCGGCGCGCGCAACTGGGGATACGATGGCACGTATCCGTACGCGGCGCAGAATTCGTACGGCGGTCCGCGCGCGCTCAAGCGACTCGTCGATGCCTGTCATCAGCGCGGTCTCGCGATTCTCCTCGACGTGGTCTACAACCACCTCGGTCCGGAAGGAAACTACCTCTCCGAGTTCGGTCCGTACTTCACCGATCGCTACAAAACGCCGTGGGGACTCGCGCTCAATTTCGACGGGCCGCGCAGCGACGACGTGCGCTGGTTCTTCATCAACAACGCGCTGCAGTGGATCGACGAGTTTCACTGCGACGGACTGCGCGTCGACGCCGTGCATGCGATCGTCGATCACTCCGCCGAGCCGTTTCTGCAGGACCTCACGAGCGCGGTTCGCTCGCGCGGTGCCTCACTGCATCGCCGCGTGTATGCGATCGCGGAGAGTGATCTCAACGATCCGCGCGTGATCACTCCGAAAGAGGACTACGGCCTCGGCTTCGACTCGCAGTGGACCGACGACTATCACCACGCCCTGCACGCGATCCTCACCGGCGAGCGCGACGGATACTACGAGGCCTTTCACGGCGCGCCGAGCGAGATCGCGCGCGTGCTCAATCACGGCTACCTTTTCGTCGGACAGCATTCGTCGTATCGCGGGCGCAAGTACGGCGCGATGCCGAAGACGAAAGACGGCGCGCGGTTCGTCGTCTCCGCGCAGAACCACGACCAGGTCGGCAACCGGATGATGGGCGAGCGGCTTGCGGCGATCGTGTCGATCGACAAAGTGCGCGTCGCCGCCGCGGCGATCGTGCTCTCGCCGTTTCTGCCGATGCTGTTCATGGGAGAGGAGTACGGCGAGAAGGCGCCGTTCCAATACTTCACGTCGCACGGCGATCCCGATCTGATCGAAGCCGTGCGCAAGGGACGGCGCGAAGAGTTCGACGACTTCGAATGGCACGGCGATCCGCCCGATCCGCACGACGAGCAGACGTTCGCGTGCTCGAAGTTGAACTGGTCGTGCATCGAGCGCGACGAGCACGCATCCCTCCGCCGGCTGTACACGCAACTGCTCGCGCTCCGGCGCGACACGCCCGCGCTGCGTACGCTCGATCTCGCGTCGCTCGAAACGTACGCGGACGACGCGCGGCGAATTCTGCTCGTGCGACGCTGGACGGAGAGCGATCAGGCGCTCATCGCGTTCAACTTCGACGAGAAGGCGCACAGCATCGACATCCTCTTCGCCGATGCGCAGTGGCGCGCGCTCATCGACACCGGCGCGAAGATCGAAGCGAATCGCATCACGCTGCCGCCGATCTCGTTCGCCGTCTTCAGCGGCATCCCGACGAACGAATCACCGTGAACACCGCGCCGTCGCGCCCGATGAACTGCACGACCGGCGTCGCATCGTAGTTCGCGGCGCAACTCCAGCGCGTCGTGCCGACGTAGTAGTCGTATTGCGGCGGAAGCGCCCCGCGCAGTCCGACCTGGCCAATCTGCGTGACGGTGAATCGATCGCGCGGCAGGTAGTAGCGCAGACATGCGATCGATGACTGCGTTGCCGCGGCGAGCACGCGCGTCGGACGATTGGGACACGCGTGCGCGCGCAGCCACATCGCCGCCTCGCGATAACTCGACAGCCAGTAATCGGTCTCGAATCGCAGCGCTGCGCCGCGCGTCCCGCCAACGAGCTCGTTGTAATACGTCATCTGATACGGATGCAGGCGGATGATCGGAATGATCGACAGCGCGAGCACGGCAACGATCGCGAGTTGCGCAACGCCGCCGTCATCCTGAGCCGCGAAGACGGCGAAGGATCTCGAAATGGCAGGATGTTGCGCATCGAGAGATCCTTCGCCGCGCTGCGCCGGCTCAGGATGACGGCGGGGCCACCGCCGCGTGATTTCCTTCGCAGCCATCGCGACACTCAACGCGAGAAACGGCATGAGAAAGAGAAAGTGCCGCACGCCGTCGTACACATTCGGCCGCCAGATCGTGAAGAGCACGACCGGTACAATCAGCCACGCGGCGATGAGCACACGCGGGCGCTGCAGCGGCGGATGGAGCGCGATGATGATTCCGAGGATGCCGAGGATGAGGATGGGAAGCGGGATGGTGATCGCGAGCATCTCCGCGAGATAGCGGCGCGGAAGGAGATTGCTGCGGACGAAGTCTCCTTCGAACAGCACCGGCATCACCGCGCTGAACGACGCGGCCTCGCGAATCGCGCGAATCGGATTCAGGATCGGATTCAGATGCGCCCACGGCCAGAGCGCGACCATCACGATCCAGCCGACGATGCCGGCAATTGCAATGCGCCACTTCAACAGCGGAATGAGCGCGATCGCAGTCAACCCGAAAAAGAGCGCGCCACCCGGCCGAATCGCGAGCGCCGCGCCTAACGCGACACCGGCCACGCCTGCCCGCCCGATGGCAGATGGCGGATGGCGGATGGCCGAGCCGCCGTCGCTTTTGCCATCTGCCATCTGCCATCTGCCATCGGCGTCAGCCATCCTCACGAACGCCAACACCACCACCACGCACGCGCACGCAAACGGCACATCCTTCGAGTTGTTGAACGAATGCCCCCACCACTGCGGCATCATCACCAGCGCGAGCTGCGCGATCAGCGGATCGACGTCCGCGCGCTTCGCCAAACGTCCCGTCGCGATGAGCGTCACGACCGCGGTCGTCGCGATCAGCAGATGACGGATGTCGAACTTCCACGCCGGAAACGGCGCGTACGCGATCGCGGCGATCGTCTCGAACAGCGGCCCGTAAAACCGTAGATCGCCGAACGTGTAGGCGCCGTGGCCCGTGAAATAGCGCAGCGTGAGCTCGCCGTACAGGGCCTGCACGCTTTCGTCGAAGGTGATGCCGTATTGGCGGAACGTCAGCAACGCGACGAGGCCGTATGCCGACGGGACGATGGCCTCGCGCACGCGCTCGCGCATCGTCTCAGCTTAACGCAGTGTCCGGCACCGCCGTTGCACCCCTCGCTGCACAGAAGTGTTTCGCGTTCCTGTCGCCACGTACCGCCTTCAATTCAACGCGCAGTTCACATTCGCCGACGCGCGCAGGATCGTCCCCTATCTCCACGACCTCGGCATCACGGACATCTACGCCTCGCCGATCCTCCGCGCCCGCAAGGGAAGCGCGCACGGCTACGACACGGTCGACGCGGCGCAGCTGAACCCGGAGCTCGGCACCGAGGACGACTTCATGGAGCTGTGCGGCGAGCTCGATCGGCACGACATGGGCCTCGTCCTCGACATCGTGCCGAATCACATGGCGGCGAGCCACGAGAACGCCTGGTGGATGAGCGTGCTCGAGAACGGACTGCAGTCGCGATTCGTCCACTACTTCGACATCGACTGGCGCGGCGACAAGCTCCTGCTCCCGATCCTCGGCCGTCCGTACGGCGAGACGCTCGAGTCGCACGAGATCCGCCTCGGCTTCGACGCAGACGGATTCTTTTTCACCTACTACGACAAACGCCTCCCGCTCGCGCCGCAGTCGTATCTCCTGATCCTTCGCAAGTGCGTCGACGCCGTGCCGTCGGAGGGAGTGGGAGTCGAGCTGCGCGATCTCGCGCAACAGGACGCCGTCGTGGCGAACAGCAAGTTTCTGAAGGAAACGCTGTCGCGCATTTACGAACAGTCGGAAGAATTTCGCGCCGCACTCGATGCGGCGATCGCGCGGATCAATGAGGACGTGGACGCACTCGATCGACTGCTCGACGCGCAGTGGTATCGCGTCGCGTACTGGCGCATCGCCAGCGAGACGATCAATTACCGGCGCTTCTTCGACATCACCGATCTCGTCGGTGTGCGCGTCGAGAATCCGGAAGTGTTCGAGGCGCGCAACCGCCGCATTCTCGATCTCGTCGACGAGCAGAAAGTGACGGGCCTGCGCATCGATCACATCGACGGCCTGCACGATCCCGCCGGCTATCTCACGCGCCTCCAACACCGCCTCGGCGACCGGATGTACACGGTCGTCGAAAAGATTCTCGGCTACGACGAGACGCTGCCGTCGTCGTTTCCCGTTGCCGGCACGACCGGCTACGACTTTCTCGACACCGTCAATCGCGTGTTCGTCGATCCGGACGGCCTCGCGCGATTGAACGGCACGCTGCCGCCGTTCGGCGACGTCGTGTACGAGAAAAAGAAGCAGGTGATCGATCAGTTGTTTTCCGGCGAGATGCGCGCCCTCGGCACACACCTGGCCGCGCTCGCCGTTGCCGATCGCAACGCGCGCGACTTCGCGCCGAGCGAGCTGCTCGCCGCGCTGGTCGAGGTTACGGCCTGCATGCCGGTGTATCGCACGTACGATGTTTCGAAATGTGATCGCTCAATTATCGAGAAAACGATCGGCGAGGCGCGGCATCGCGCATCATCGCGCGTCGACGCGCGGCTGTTCGATTTTCTGCAGCGCGTCCTCACTTCGCCGTCGGACTTCGTGATGCGCTGGCAACAGTTCACGCCGCGCGTGATGGCGAAAGGTGTCGAGGACACGGCGTTCTACAACTACAGCCGGCTGCTTTCGTTGAATGAGGTGGGCGGCGATCCGGGGCGGATCTCGACGGATCCGATAGCGGAGTTTCACGCGCGCAACGAGCGGATCGCGCGCGACTGGCCGCGGACGATGAACGCGACGTCGACACACGACACGAAACGTTCGGAGGACGTGCGTGCGCGGATCAACGTGGTGTCGGAAATCGCGGAGGAGTGGCAACGCGAGCTGCGGAAGTGGCGGCGAATGAACGGGTCATTCGACGACGATCTGCTCATCTATCAGTCGCTGATCGGCATCGGCCTCGATGCGAAAGAGCGCGTCATCGCGTACGCCGAGAAAGCCGCGCGCGAAGCGAAGACGCACACGAGCTGGCTCGCGCCGAACGGCGAATACGAATCCGCGCTGAAGGATTTCGTCGCACGCATCCACGATCACGAGCCGTTCCGCAAAGCGTTCGCGCGGTTCCACCGCCACATCGCCTTCCACGGCTTCCTCAACTCGCTCGCGCAAGTCGTGCTGAAAATCTTCTCGCCCGGCGTCCCCGATTTCTATCAAGGCACCGAGCTGTGGGACTACAGCCTCGTCGATCCCGACAATCGCCGCCCCGTCGACTACGCGCTCCGCGCGCAATCGCTCGAGCGCAACGCCATTCCCGCGACGCTGCTGCGCAACTGGAAAGAAGGCCGCATCAAACTCTTCGTCACCGCGCGCAGCCTCGCCATCCGCGCACGTCACGCCGATGCACCATACCGCGCCGTCGACACGCACACGCCGAACGCAATTGCATTCACGCGCGGCGACGACCTGCTCGTCATCGTCCCCCGCCTCACCACCCAAATCACACGCGCGCCGCATCTACCGATTGGAGATGTTTGGCGCGATCACGCGATCGACGCGGGCGGGCGGTGGCGAAACGTGCTTACGGATGAAGTAGTTGCAGACGACGCGCTCGCGCTCAGAAACCTATTGGCGTCGTTTCCTGTAGGAGTGTTTGAAAAGGCGTAGCATTTCTCGAGCATGACTGTCGTCGAAACATCCCACAAGCTGACCTACGAGGATTACCTCAATTTCCCGGATGACGGGAACCGCTACGAGATCATCGACGGGGAGCTGTACTTGAATCCATCGCCGAACATGAAGCACCAGCTCGTATTGATGAATATTCTGCGCGCCCTCGATCGATACGTGCGGAAGAACCGATGCGGCGAGATCTTCTTTGCGCCGTTCGACGTCGTGCTGTCGAAGCACAACGTCGTTCAGCCGGACGTGCTGTACATCAGCAACGAGCGGATGGAGATCATCACCGCCGCGAACGTGCAGGGCGCGCCCGACATGGCCATCGAAGTTCTCTCCGACGGCACGCGCAAGAAGGACGAGACCAAGAAGCGGCGAGCGTACGAGCGGTTCGGCGTCAGTGAATACTGGATGATCGATCCGCTCGAGGAGGACTCGGTGCGGATCTTCCGGTTCAAGGGGAAAAAGTACGAGCGCCGCATCGTTGGCGGCAAGATCACTTCGCCTCTTCTTCCCGGGTTCTCGCTCCCGCTGCGCGACGTGTTCGCAATGCGGCCCTCGCTCGCGGCAGCGCTGCGGCTGCGCATGGAAGCCAAATCCACGCGGCCTCGCTCGCGGGTGTCTCCGGACCGCGTGCACTGAGAGGCATAGGACAAACCCGCATGACCATCACCGAGATCTCATCCAGGCTGACGTACGACGACTACCTCAACTTCCCGAACGACGGGAAACGATACGAGATCATCGAAGGGGAGCTGTACGTGAATCCCTCACCGAATATGAAGCATCAACGAGTGCTGTTGAGGCTTGCTCGATCGCTGGCAGATTTCGTCGAGACGCACGGCCTTGGGGAAGTGTTCATTGCTCCATTCGACGTCGTACTGTCCGAGATCGACGTCCTGGAGCCGGATGTACTGTTCATCAGCGCCGCGCGGATGCACATCCTCACGCAGGCGAATGTGAAAGGCGCGCCCGATCTCGTCGTCGAAGTTCTCTCCGACGGAACGCGCCGTTACGATGAGACGACGAAGCGGAAACGGTACGAGCATTTCGAGGTCCAGGAATACTGGATCGTCGATCCGATCGACGACTCGGTACGCATCCTGCGGCTGCAGGGCAAACAGTACGAGCGCATCATCGTGGGCGGCAACATCACCTCGCCGTTGTTTCCCGGCCTCTCCCTCGAGCTGAAAAAACTGTTCGCAGAGCAAGTCTGAGCAGCGCCGCGACGCCGCACGGAATCCACACCCATACCACCTCGCTCGCGAGTGTCTCCAGACCGCGTGAACTGAAAAAGCGATGGCCGATGCCGATCGGCGACACGCGGATCGGACGCCACGGAAAGAAATAGCGCGCGTTGCTGAAGGGCGAGAAGAACGCGATGCCGAGGCCGCCGTCCGTCAATGCATCGAAAAGCGGGTGGGAGATCGCGCAGAGGAAGAGGAACGGGAACGCGGAGCGCGTCCTCACCATGACTGTTCCGAGTGTTGCGGTGATGAGCGCGAAGGCGATTGAGTGCGTGAAGCCGCGGTGGCCGAATGTCGATCCGTACGGGATGCCGTAGGCGAAGCCGATGGTGTCGAGGTCGGGGAGGATCGAGAGCACGGCGCCGAGGATGGCTATGCGCCAGGACAGGCGCGGGAACCACGTCTTGAGCAATGCGGCGGCGGGATGCGTGAGGATCGTCGGCATCAGCGGCCTGTCAGCTCGGCGAGACGGCGCAGGCGCGCGGCGTGATCGTGCGTGAGTGCGCCAGGACGCAGGCGCCACGTCCAATTTCCTTCCGTCGCGCCGGGGCGATTCATGCGCGCTTCGCTGCCGAGGTTGAGGATGTCCTGCGCGGGGACGATCGCCATTTCCGCGACCGACGTGTACGCCGCGCGGATGAGACACCACGCGACGCTGTCGCTCGCGCATCCGAGGTACGTCGTCGCCGCTTCGTGCTCCTCGGCGGACGCCGATTCGTACCAGCCGCGCGCGGTATCGTTGTCGTGCGTGCCGCTGTAGACGACGGTGTGCGGCTCGTAGCGATGCGGCAGATGCGGACTGTCGTTCTGTCCGAATCCGAACTGCAGGATGCGCATGCCGGGAACGCCGATCGCGTTGCGCAGCTCGTGCACGTCCTGCGTAATGTGGCCGAGGTCTTCGGCGATGAGCGGGAGACCGCCGAGTGCGTCGCGCAACGCGTCGAAGAGCGCGATGCCGGGCCCGGGCTTCCACTGTCCGTGCACCGCGGTTGGCTCGTTCGCGGGGATCTCCCAATACGCGACGAAGCCGCGGAAGTGATCGAGGCGCAGGACGTCGGCGAAGCGAAGGTTGGTGCGCACGCGTGCGATCCACCACTCGAAATTCGTCGCACGCATCTCGTCCCAGCGATAGAGCGGATTGCCCCAACGCTGCCCGGTCTCGCTGAAGTAATCGGGCGGCACGCCGGCGACGAACGTCGGATGTCCCGACGCGTCGAGCTCGAATAGCTCGCGGTGCCCCCAGACGTCCGCGCTATCGCACGCGACGTAGATCGGCACGTCGCCGATGATCCGGATGCCGCGTGCGTGCGCCGCCGCGCGCACCGCGTCCCACTGCTGGAAAAAGGCGAACTGGACGAACTGCCAGAAGCGGACCTCGTCCGCGTTTTGATCGCGCGCGCGTTTCAGCGCCGCGGTGTCGTGTCGCACGAGCTTGCGGTCCCATTTCCACCATGGCGCGCCGTCGGACTTCGCTTTCAGCGCCATGAACAGCGCGTAGTCATCGATCCAATGCGATTGTTCATTGACGAATGCATCGAGTGCGGCGTGATCGTGGAAGCGTTGATAGGCGATGCGCAGCAGTTCGAATTTGAATGCGGCGACGCGATCGAATTGGACGTGGTCGTCGTCGAAGTGCGGAATGTCGTTGACGTCCAGTTGCAAACGATCGGGCGAGATGAGCAGCGGATTGCCGGCGAAGGACGACACGCATCCGTACGGCGACGCGCCGAAGCCGGGCGGATTGAGCGGCAGCACCTGCCACAGGCGCATGCCGGCGCTCGCGGCCCAGTCGAGGAACGCGAACAGCTCGTCGCCGAGATCGCCGATGCCGTAGCGTCCGGGGAGCGACGTCGGATGGAGGAGAACGCCGGCCGCGCGGTGCTCGCTCGGAGAGTGTGTCGACGTGTGCATGGTCAGATCGTGAACGACAACTCCTCGCCGAGCGCGTCGAAGAGATCGAGCCACTGCCGCGCGGCGTGTCCGTTGCCGGACGACGCGTCGATCGCCGGACGCACGAGATTGCGCATGCGGAAGTAGCGGTTTTGCGCGCGACGCAGATCGACGGCGATCTTGAACTCGCGCACGAGTCCCGCCAGCGTCTCGAATACTTCCAATCGATCGAGATCCTCGGGATGTTCGTGAAAGCGATCGGCCGCGCGCTCGATCGCGTGCTTGAACGACAGCAGCGTGGTCTCGTCGAGCGTCACGCTTTCGTCGCGCGCTTCGCGCAGGCGCGCCTCGAGCTCCGCGATCCGCAGCGGCTCTTCGTCGAGCATCCGGCGGAGCTGCAGATTGAGATCGAACTCGGCAGCGGTCTGCAGCACCTTTGGAACCGGAATGCCGAGTCGTGCGTGAAAACGCATCAGCGGATCGTAGCGCTCGTGCAACTGGCGGAACGTCGACTCCGCCTCGTCGAGCGTCGCGTTCAGCAATTGATGGAGGATGCGGCGCTGCTCGTCGCGGAACAGCGAGCGGATCGAGATCGGGATGCGTCCGAAGTGTTGATCGAGGAGGCGAATGACCGCGGGGATCTCGCCGGGCTCCATCGTGTTCGCGAGTTGCGCGCGAACGTCGGCGTAGTCCGATGCATCGCCGACGACGCGCACACCGCCGGTCAGTTCCGTTTCGCCGAGGTGAAGGACGGCGAGCTCGAACAGCTCGGACTCACGCGTGATGATCGAGCGCACTTCGATCGAGCCGATGGCGAGACGCGCGCGGCCGGCTTTGTGGATCTCGAATTCGCGGCGCTTCACGTCGTAGCAATAGACGCGCGTGTCGTCGTCGAACGAATCGAAGAGCGAGAGCACCGCGTAGTGCGCAGCCACGCGCGCGAGATCGAGTCGCGCGGGGATCACTTCGCGCTCGTAAATATCGCGCGCTGTGCCGCGCTCGGGGTGATTGCTGCGCGCCGGCGCGATGCGCTCGAGGAACGCGCGCTCCAGTTCGACTCCGGAAATGCGCTCCGCGAGCTGGATCGCGCGCGCGGCGTAGTGCAGCACCTGCACGGTCTCGATGCCGGAGATGTCGCTGAAGAACCAGCCGCAACTGGTGAACATCAGCATCGCATTGCGCTGCAGCTCCAAAAGTTCCAGTGCGAGTTGATCGCGTCGAGTGGTGCGCGCCTCCGGCGCGCTCTCGCCCGGAGGTGTGCCGGAGGCACGCACCACTCCGTGCGCGTCGAGGAAGCGCGCGACGTTGTCGTCGCCGCGATCGAGGATCACGTCGATGTAGTCGTCGCGCGCCTGCCACGGATCGTTGAAGACCATGCGACCGTGGCGCTCGAAGATCAGCGCGAGCTCGTCGCGCAGCCAGTCGAGCGCGTCGCGCAGCGGCGCACGCCACTGCTGGTTCCACCCCGGCGACGAGCTGGTGGTGCATCCGCAGTCGCTGCGCCATCGCTCCACTCCGTGCACGCAGCTCCACGACGTTCGTTCCGCGATCTTCACTTCATGCGACGGCGGATGTTGCTCGAGTTGCTCGCCGTAATTCGTGATGCGTGCGAGCTTGTTGTCTTCGATGAACTGCAGCGCGTACGCGAGCGCCATCTCGCCGAAGCGATGGTGATGTCCGTACGTTTCGCCGTCGGTGGCGATGTTGACGAGCTGCACGTGTGTGCGCGCATCGTTGAACGCGCTGATGAGGCGGTGCGCGAAAATTTCGCCGCGCGCGAGCAGTCGTTCGAACGCGACCGCGCGCGAGATCGGCCCGTCGTAGAAAAAAATCGCGAGCGACGCGCCGGACGGCAGCTTGCAGACATACGGCAGCGTCGGATCGATCGGTCGCTGCGCCTGATGCGGCTCGAGAATCGTGAACGCGATTCCCTCGGCCGCGAGCGCTTCGAGCGTTGCGACGTCGACGGCCGTCTCCGGCAGCCACATCCCTTCCGGCTTGTGTCCGAATCGATGCTGAAAATCGCGGATGCCCCAGCGCACCTGCGTCCGCTTGTCTCGCTCATTCGCGAGCGGAAGGATGGTGTGGTTGTAGGCCTGCGCGATCGCGCAGCTGTGGCCGGAGAAGCGCTGCCGCGACAAACGATCGGCGTCGATGATCGATCCGTACGTCTCCGGCGCGTTGATGGCGAGCCAGCTCAGGAGCGTCGGCCCGAAGTTGAAGCTGATCGACGCGTAGTTGTTCACGATGCGGCGGATGCGATCGGTAGCGTCGAGGATGCGCGCCGACGCGTTCGGCTCGTAGCACTCGACGGTGATGCGCTCGTTCCAGTCGTGATAGGGGAACGCCGTGTCCTGCGTCTCCACCGCCTCGAGCCACGGATTCTCCCGCGGAGGCTGGTAGAAGTGGCCGTGAATGGTGATGAACCTCTCTCCGCTCACTTTCGAGGATCGTATTACAACCACGCTTCGACTCGCTGCGCGAGGTCGCGCACGTCGATCGGCTTGCGCATCACGCCATGCACGAGCGACGGGAAGCGCTGCTCGATGTCGCCGGCCGACACTGCATCCTGCGGCATGCTGGTGATGACGAAGACACGCGGCGGCGCGGCGAGCGATTTCAGCGACGGATCCGACGTGAGCGCATCGAGCGACGAGAGAAAATCGACGCCGCTCATGTGCGGCATCATCAGGTCGAGCAGGACGACGGCGTAGTCTTTCGTACTGATCTGATGCAGCGCTTCCGCTCCGTCGCGCGCCCAGTCGACCTCGACGTCGTGCTCCTTGAAATACTCGACGAGCAGACCGCGAATCGCGTCGTCATCCTCAACCACGAGCAAGTTTCGATGGCGCATCGGCGGCGCGTTCCGCCGACAACAAGAGCATAACTCGCGCCGTCACAGCGAGCGCGTCATCTCCAGCTGCCGCACGAACCGCGTCGCGCCTGCGTTTTCGAGAAATGCCACGATGCCGTGGTCGCGCTCGCCGACGTTCATGAACGGGACGACGCAGTCGCTGAACGCGGCGATGAACGCAGCGTGCACGGCATCAAAGTCGTCGTCGGTCAGCGGGCGAATTACCATCCCATGCGCTCGCGCAGCGAGGTGATGTGCGCGACGTGATGGCGGCTGTGCCACGAGTACATTGCCACGAGCCAGTCGAGCGTCTGCACGCCGTCGTGATCGGGATGTTTGAACGTGCGGGCGAAGTCGGACGGATCGAGCTCGCGCATCAGTCCGGCCCAGCGCGCGTGCAGCGACTCGAGCAGCGTCAGCGACGTCTCGACCGGCGTGACGCGCATGTCCGCGAGCTTTGCCCACGCCGCTTCGTCATACGGACGAATCACCGGCTGCTCTTCCGTCAGCGCGAGCTTTAGTCGCGTGTACGCGTTGAGATGACTGTCCGGAACGTGATGCACGACCTGCCGCACCGTCCATCCGCCCTCGCGATAGGGCGTGTCGAGCTGCGCGTCGTCGAGTCCCGCGACTGCCTCACGCATGCGCGCGGGACAGGTCGCAATCGCGTCGATCATCTCGACGCGCTCGTCGACCGAAAGCTCTGTGCGCGATTGAAATTTGCCGACCGGATATCGCGGATCGCTCATGATCCGCGCAGCATATCTGCTTACAACGCAGCGAGCGCCGCCGCGTAATACCTCTTGATCGTCGACACGTATTCGGTTGCCTCGGCCGTCGCATTCGGACCGACCTGCGCGACGAGCGTGGGGCCGGCGTTGTACGCGGCGAGCGCGTAGTCGACATTGCCGCCGAACTGGTCGAGCAATTTGCGCAGGTACTTCACGCCGCCGAAGACGTTCTGCTTCGCGTCGAACGAATCCATGACGCCGAGGTGGCGCGCGGTTTTCGGCTTGAGCTGCATGATCCCCTCGGCGCCGATGCGCGACACCGCGCGCGGGTTGTATCGCGACTCCTTGAACGCAACCGACGCAATTAGATTCGGATCGACGCCGTACTTGGCAGATGCCTCGCGGATGATGTCGGCGAGATACTCCGGCACCGCGATCGGCAGAGCCTGCGCGGCGAGCGGACGCGACGTGAGCGCGGCCGAGGCCGGAGATTTCGCGAACATCGGAATCGCGAACACAGCAATAACGACAAACGCAGACAGACGTGTCTTCACGAGGCTTCCTCCCGGTTATTCAGTTGTGTTGAGTACCGTGGAAAACGCATCGGCACGCGTCGCTACTCCCGGCCGCGCTTGCTGGGTGTCATGGACCTGCTGACGTCTCTGTTTACGAAGCTAGGTGTGGGGCAGGCTTTCCAGCCTGCCCTCCCGGGGGACAGGCTGGAAAGCCTGTCCTACACGATCACATCACAGCCGGCAAATGCCGCCGTACGTTTCCGGCCGGCGGTCGCGGAAGAACTGCCACGTGTTGCGCACTTCGCGGATCTTGTCGAGATCGAGCTCCGCGGTCACGAGCGCGTCTTTGTCGCGATCGGCGATCGAGAGGATCTGTCCGCGCGGATCGCAGAAGTAGCTCTGTCCGTAAAACTCGCCGATGTTCCACGGCCCTTCCATTCCGACGCGATTGATCGCGCCGACGAAGTAGCCGTTCGCGACGGCGTGCGCGGGCTGCTCGAGCTTCCAGAGATACTCGGACAAACCGGCGACGGTCGCCGACGGATTGAACACGATCTCCGCGCCCGCGAGCCCCAGCTCGCGCGCGCCCTCGGGGAAGTGGCGGTCGTAGCAGATGTAGACGCCGACCGTCGCGTACTTGGTTTTGAAAACGGGGTAGCCGAGGTTGCCGGGGCGGAAGTAGAACTTTTCCCAGAATCCGGGCGCGACGTGCGGGATGTGGTTCTTGCGGTACTTGCCGAGGTAGGTGCCGTCGGCGTCGATGACGGCGGCGGTGTTGTAGTAGACGCCGGTCGACTCCTCTTCATAGATCGGCACGACGATGACCATGTTGTAGCGCCGCGCGTACTCCTGCATCAGGCGCGTGGTCGGTCCGTCGGGAATCTGTTCGACCGAGTCGTACCAGCGCGTGTTCTGCTCCGCGCAGAAATACGGACCGGTGAAGATCTCCTGGAAACAGATGATCTGCACGCCTTCCTGCGCGGCCTGATCGATGTACTTGACGGTGCGCTCGGTCTGCGCGTCACGGATCTTTTCGATCGGCTCGCTCGTGTCGATCGCGAGCGCGGTCTGAATCAAGCCTGCTTTGACGATGCGCGACATTCGGGTCTCCTGTTCTTGCTGGAAATTCGGGCGCAAAGCTTACCGCAGATCCGAGGGAACGTCTCGCGCGTAAGATGAGCATCATGCGAACGATTCGTTGGTGTGCTCTGCTCGCCATGGCTCTGCCTATACTCGCCGCGGACGTGAAGACCGGCGGCTCGATGATGGTCCCGATCGAAGGCGGGAAGTACAACGTCTGGACGAAGCGCGTCGGCCACAGCGCCACCAAAATGCTCACGCTGCACGGCGGACCAGGATTCCCGCACGACTACCTCGAGTCGATGGAGGATTACCTTCCGCAGAACGGCATCGAGTTCTATTACTACGATCAGCTCGGCGTCGGGAACTCCGATGTGCCCGATGACAATTCGTTATGGACCGTCGATCGCTATCGCGAAGAAGTCGAGCAGGTCCGCAAGGGACTCGGACTCGATCAATTCATCCTCTACGGCCATTCGTGGGGCGGCATGCTCGGTATGGAGTACGCGCTCGCGCATCAGGATCATCTGAAGGCGCTGATCATTTCCGACATGACCGCCGGCATCACCGAGTACGAAGCGTACGCACAGAAGCTTCTGGGGGAACTATCCGAGGCCGACCGCGCGACGTTGAAGAAATACGAAGACGCCGGCAATTACGACGCGCCCGAGTATCAACAGATCATGATGGAGAAGGTGTACGCGGCGCATGTCCTCAGAATGAATCCCTGGCCCGAGCCGGTCCTGCGCGCCTTCAACAAGTTGAATACGAAGATCTACAACACGATGCAGGGCCCGAATGAATTCGTCATCACCGGCAATTTCAAGAACTGGGAGCGCTTCAACGATCTCTCGCGCATCAAAGTCCCGACGCTCGTCATCGCCGGCCGCCTCGGTACGATGAATCCCGACGACATCAAGCGGATGGGAAAACTCATTCCCAACTCGCGAGTCGTGCTGACCGAAGGCAGCCACCTCGAAATGTACGACGATCAGGACCGCTATTTCCGCGAGATCGTGAAGTTCATCAAGGACGTCGAGGGCGGAAAGTTCAAACCGGATAAGAAGATGTAGTCGTGTAGGACAGGCTTTCCAGCCTGTCCCCGGGCGGCAGGCTGGAAAGCCTGCCCCACACGAACAGCTCACCGCGGCGAGAACGCCAGTCCGCGCTTCAGGAACTGACCGCGTCCCGGCTTCGCCACGTACTTTCCTTCCTCGATCACGACGTCGCCTCGCGAGAGCACGGTCTTCGTCACTCCGCGCACTTTCATTCCTTCGTAGCAGGAGTAGTCGACGTTCATGTGGTGCGTCTTCGCGCTGATCGTCATCTCTTCATCGGGATCGAAGATGACGATGTCGGCGTCGGATCCCACCGCGATCGTTCCTTTGCGCGGGAAGAGGCCGAAGATCTTCGCGGCCGCGGTCGACGTGATCTCGACGAAGCGGTTCACGGAGATGCGTCCCTGCGCGACGCCGCCGTTGTAGACGAGGCTCATGCGATGCTCGACGCCCGGTCCGCCATTCGGGATCTTCGAGAAGTCATTCAGACCGAGCTCTTTCTGTTCCTTGAAACAGAACGGGCAGTGATCCGTCGAGACGACCTGCAGGTCGTTGAACTTCAGTCCGCGCCACAGCTTTTCCTGGTGCCACTTCTCGCGAATCGGCGGCGTCATCACCCACTTCGCGCCTTCGAATCCCGGCTGCTCGTACACGCTGTAGTCGAGGAACAGATACTGCGGACACGTCTCCGCGTACGCCGGCGTGCCGTTGTCGCGCGCGCGCGTCACTTCCTCGAGCGAGTCGCTGTTGCTGAGATGGACGATGTACACCGAGGTGCCGGCGATCTCCGCAAGCGCGATCGCGCGGTGCACGCCTTCGGCTTCCGCCTTCGTCGGACGCGTCAGCGCGTGATATTTCGGCGCGGTCTTTCCTTCCGCGAGCGCCTGCTTCACGATCGCGTCGATCACGACGCCGTTCTCCGCATGCATGCAGATCAAGCCGCCGTTCGCGCCCGCCACCTGCATGGCTTTATAGATCGTCGCGTCGTCGACGAGGAAGACGCCGGGGTAAGCCATGAACAACTTGAAGCTGCTCACGCCCTGATCGATCATCGACTTCATCTGCGGCAGCCGGCTGTCGGGCAGATCGGTGCAGATCAGATGGAAGCCGTAGTCGATCGATGTCCGTCCTTCCGCTTTCGCGAACCACACGTCGAGCGCTTCGTTCAGCTCCTGACCCTTGTACTGCACGGCGAAGTCGATGATCGTCGTCGTGCCGCCGTGCGCCGCGGCGATCGTGCCGGTCTCGAAGTTGTCGGACGACGACGTGCCGCCGAACGGCAGATCCATGTGCGTGTGCGGATCGATGCCGCCGGGGATGACCAGACGTCCCTTCGCGTCGATCACCTTATCGGCTTCCGCGTCGATCGCTTTCGCGATCATCGCGACCTTGCCGTCTTCAATGAGAATGTCGGCGTTGTAGTCGTCGACCGCGGTCACGATGCGGCCGTTGCGAATCACGGTTTTCATGAGCGCGCATTCTAGCGCGCGTCGCTACTGCACTGCCGCGTCCGTGATCTCCAGCGCCCGATCGATGACGCCAAACGCATCCCGCAACTGCTCTTCGGTGATGCACAGCGGCGGATTCGTGAAGAGGTTGTTCCAGTTCACGAACGCGTAGATGCCTTGCTCGCGAAGGAACGCGCCGAGCTTCTGCATCTCCGGACTCGTGCCGTTGAACGGCGCCATCGGCTCCTTCGTCTCGCGATTGCGCACGAGCTCGAGCACGCCGAAGAGACCGATCGAGCGCACGTCGCCAACCGAGGGATGCTTCTCTTTCATTTCCGCATGCAGCTGCGACATCACGCGACCCACGCGCTGTGTGTGTCCCATCGTGTCGTCGTCGATCATCACCTGCACGCACGCCTCCGCGGCGGCGAGGCACATCGGATGCGCGTTGTAGGTGAGGCCGCCGTAGAACACGTTGCGGTCGTAGTACGACGCGATGCTGTCGCCCACCGCGACCGCGCCGAGGGGGAGATACGCGGAGGTGAGGCCCTTCGCCATCGTGATGATGTCGGGGATCACGTTCCAGTGATCGGCGGCGAACCAGCGGCCGGTGCGTCCGAGGCCGGCCATCACTTCGTCGCAGATGAGGAGGATGCCGTGGCGTTTCGTGATTTCGCGGAGACCTTGCAGGTAACCGTCGGGAGGAACGATGAGGCCATTCGTGCCCGTCACCGTCTCGATGAACATCGCCGCGATCGTGTGGCCGCCTTCGTACGCGATGATTTCCTCTACTTCTTCGAGACAGCGCTGCGTGAACGCCTCGTCGCTGTCGCCTTCGCGATAGAGATGGCTGCGGTATTTGTACGGATCGAAGAAACGCACGACGCCCGGAACGCCCGGCTCATTCGCCCAGCGACGCGGATCGCCGGTCAGCGAAATCCCGCCCGCCGTCGCGCCGTGATACGAGCGATAGCGCGCCATGATCTTCTGCCGCCCCGTGACCGCGCGCGCGATGCGAATCGCATTCTCATTCGCCTCGGCGCCGCCAAGGGTGAAGAAGAAGTGATCGAGATCGCCGGGCGTGAACTGCGCGAGCATCTTCCCGAACCGCGCTCTCACCGCCGTCGCCATCCCCGGACCGGCATACACCAACTCATCCGCCTGCCGCTTGATCGCCTCGATCACGCGCTTATCGCCATGCCCGATGTTCACGCACATCAACTGCGAGTTCATGTCGACATAGCGCTTGCCGTTCGCGTCCCAAAAGTAGATGCCTTCACCGCGCACCATGGGGATGGGCTGCACGCTGCCCTGTGCGGACCAGGAGAAGATGGTGTGTTTCTTGGTGAGGGAGACGATTTCTTCGGCGGTTAACGTGGGAGTGATTTCGATCGCGGTCATCGTGTTGGTTCCTTTAGAACGCGCAACGGCTCGTCACGCGCGTCGATATTGCGAGGGCTTTCGGCGCACGGCCCGGGAATGCAGAACGCAGAATGCAGAATTGAGAATCACGGCCGCCCGCTCGAAAGGGGGCGGGTTTCTAAATTCTGCATTCTGCGTTCTGCCTTCTGCATTCCGGTGCCGTGCGCCCCGAGCATGCCACAAGGCGTGCTCTCGACGAGCACGCACACGTCCTCGTCTCTAAGTCCCGGTCCCCGCCCCCACCGGCACCGCGTACCCCTCCGCCTCGTATCCTCCGCGGTAATCGATCTGCTCCGGTCTCTTGATCTGGGAGTGCGGGACGATGCGGTCGCGGCGCAGGCCGAGGAAGTCTTCGAGCGACGCGTAGCCGCGCTTGTCCATGAACTCGGTCATGCCGTTCCGCAGTTCGCGGATTACGTTTGGTCCGATCGCGCTGTCGAGCATCGCCGCGGTGCATACCTGCACCGTTCCGCAGCCGAGGAGGAAGTAGTTGAGGGCGTGCTCGAAGGTGGAGACGCCGCCGATGCCGGAGAATTCTTTGTCGGGGAAAGCCCGCGTCATCTGCGACATCTTCGCCATCGACAGCGGAAGAATGGCCGGTCCGCCGAGGCCGCCGGAGGACGTGTATCCGTCGACGCTCATCTCGAAGTCGAGCGTTTCGGAATCGATAGGCGTGAGCGACGGCCAGGTGTTCGACGACGAGATCGCATCCGCGCCGCCGCGGAACGAGGCTTCCGCTTCTTCCGCGATGTTGCTCGTCGCGGGCGTGAGCTTCACCCACACCGGGACTTTCGCGACTTCCTTAACCGCGACGGTCACGACCGAGCAGAGGACTTTGTCTTTCCCGACGTTCGATCCCATGTCGACGCGGTCCATGTGCGGACATGAGAAATTCAGCTCGAGTCCGTCGGCGCCGACGTCCTGCACGGCCTTCGTCAGCTCCTGCCAGTGGTGCAGTTCTTTGTCGTTGCCGGAGCCGGCCATGATCGACGCGATGAGGATCTTGTCGGGGAACGCCTTCTTGATGTTCTCGAGGCGCGGGATCCACCAGTCGATCGTCTTGTCGGAAATGAGCTCCCAGTTCCATGACGAATGCAGTGCCGTGTTCGGCCGCTTCTTCGTCGAGAGGCGCGGACTGTCGGTGTCGACGCGGAGGAACTTGGTCTTCGGGCCCTTCACATTCACGACCGGATGGAGGCCGATGGTCTTCGTGACCACGCCGCCCCAACCCGCCTCGAACGCGCGCATGATGTTGGCGTCGGACTCGGTCGGTGGTGCCGATGCGAGCAGGAACGGGTTGTCGAACTTCAATCCTGTAAACGTCGTCGACAGCATGGCCATTGGGTCCCTCCTTCGTGGGAAGGGCGTGATTATGCGCCCGCCGCGTACAATGCGGCAAACGAGCGGATGGCCTAGCGGATGGCAGATGGCGGATGGCAGATGGCGGTCTTCTAATTCGGTTCTGCCATCCGCCGTCCGCCATCTGCCATCTGCCATCCGCTAGGCCATCCAGAGAGAGGGATCGTTCATGCCGGATGCAGGGGAAGTGATTCGTCACGCCGACGGCCGCGTGGAGCTCCGAGACGCGTCATCGATCGAGACCAGCCGTCTGTTCAGCCACGATCTCGCGCCGGTTCCGGTCGCGAAGCGCAACTGGTCGACGTACAACTACGCCGCGCTCTGGATCTCGATGGCGCACTGCATCCCGACGTACATGCTCTCGTCCGGTCTCATCGGCTCGGGCATGAACTGGTGGCAGGCGCTGATCACGATTCTCCTCGGCAACACGATCGTGCTGGTCCCGATCCTCCTCAACTCGCATCCCGGCACCAAGTACGGCATTCCGTTTCCCGTCTTTGCGCGCGCGAGCTACGGAACGGTCGGCTCGAACCTGCCGGCGATCATGCGCGCGCTCGTCGCCTGCGGCTGGTTCGGCATCCAGGCGTGGATCGGCGGACAGGCGCTGCATGTCTTTTTCCACTCGATCTTTCCTTCGTGGCCCACGCTTCTCGGCGGTCCGATCGGCGGACACGCACCGACCGAATGGCTCTCGTTCCTCCTCTTCTGGGGGATGAACATCTACATCATCTTTCGCGGCATGGATCTGCTGCGCATGGTCGAAAACTGGGCCGCGCCGTTCGTCCTGGTGATGACCGCGGTTCTGCTCGCGTGGGCGGTGTCGCGCGCGGGCGGATTCGGACATCTCCTCGAGCACAAAGGCACGCTCAACTCGTGGGCCGCGTTCCGTCCCGTGTTCATTCCGTCGCTCACGGCGATGATCGGATTCTGGGCGACGCTCTCGCTCAACATGCCGGACTTCACGCGCTTCGGGCGCAGCCAGCGCGAGCAGGCGATCGGACAAACGGTCGCGCTGCCGACGACGATGACGGTGTTCGCGGCGATGGGCGTAATGATCACCTCCGCCGCGACGATCATCTACAAGAACGAGCCGATCACCGAGTTGTGGGATCCGGTCAAGCTCGTCGGACATTTCACGCAGCCGCTCGTCGTCGCGATCTCGATGTTCACCGTCGTCGTGGCGACGCTGTCGGTCAACATCGCCGCGAACGTCGTCTCGCCGGCGAACGACTTCGCAAACGCGTTCCCGAAACTGATCTCGTTCCGCACCGGCGGTCTCATCACCGGAATCGTCGGCATCCTGATGCAGCCATGGCGGCTGCTCGCCGATCCGAGCGGCTACATCTTCCAATGGCTCCTCGGATACAGCGGCGGTCTCGGATCGATTGCCGGCGTGCTCATCGCCGACTACTGGCTCGTTCGTGACAAAGAACTGCGCCTCGCCGATCTCTATCGCGAGCATGGCGCGTACACGTACAAAGCCGGATGGAACTGGCGCGCCGTCGTCGCTACGTCCGCGGGATGTTTCTTCGCCTGGATCGGATACTTCGTGGCGTCCATGCACACGCTGTACGATTACGGGTGGTTCGTCGGCTTCGGCGTTGCGTTCGCCGTGCACTACGCGCTGATGAAGATCTCGAAGCCGGAGATCGTGCCCGCGCCCGCTGTTTTGTCCTGACCCGCGCTCGGGCTCGGGAATCCGAATTGGATCCCCGCGCGTAAGTGCACGCAAGGGGGCTTGCATGCATTCGATCATCGCCAATCCGACGGACGGGACGCATCTCAATGTGACGGGGGATGCGATGCGCTTTCTCGCGACGTCGGATCAGACCGGAGAGTCGTACGAGATCTTCGAGATGGCGGCGGTCGAGGGAAGCGGCCCGCCGCCGCACGCGCACCCGTGGAGCGAGGCGTACTTTGTCCTGGAGGGGGAAGCGGACGTCTACATCGACGGAAAGCACTTCAGGGCCGTGCCCGGCTGCTTCATGCAGATTCCCGCCGGCACGTTCCACACGCATCGCGTGACCTCGAAGACGGCGCGGTTCGTCGTCGTCACGAGCCCGAAGGGCGCGAGCGCGTTCATGCGTGAGGTCGACGCGAAGACCGACATGGACGAAGTCGTCGGCATCGCCGTCAAGCACGGCTTCACCGTTCCCGCGTAGCTTTTCGGGCACTCGTGCGTCTTAGGAAGCAGTGTGGGGTTTTTCCCGCGAAGCGTTAGCCCATTAGCCGTAATGTTTCGCGGAGCCTTGGGCAACGAACGCTGCCGGCCGTGCCGGCCGGAATCCTGCGCATAACTCCTGTCGTTCTGGTGCCTTGCTATGCGCTCAATGCGAACTCTCTTGTGCTTTCTCCTCGCGGTGCCGGTTTTCGCCGACACCGTCGTCTTCCGCAACGTCACCGTCATCCCGATGACTTCTCCCAACGCGATCGAGAAGCAGACCGTCGTCGTCAAAGACGGCAAGATCGCGTCGATCTCGAAAGAGGTTGCGATCCCGAAAGACGCCACCGTCATCGACGGCACCGGCAAGTTTCTCCTGCCCGGCCTCGCCGACATGAACGTGAAGATTCCGCCGACCGCCGCAAAGGGCGGACTGATGCAGGACGTGCTGACGATGCTCATGGCGAACGGCGTCACGTCCGCGCGCGGCATGTGGGGCTCGCCGGGACAGCTCGCCATTCGCGAGAAGGCGCGCGCGGGCAAAATCGTGTCACCCGATCTCTTCCTCGCCGGAACGCAGTTCGCGCAACAGACCGTCGCGTCACCCGAAGACGCGGTCGAGCGCGTGCACCAGCAGAAGAAAGAAGGATGGGACTTCCTGACGATCGAGCTCGGCCTTACGCCGGCCGAGTACGACGCGATCGCGAAGGCCGCGCGCGAGTCGAACATGCGCTTCGGCGGAACAGTGCCGGTGGGCGTCGCGCTGCCGCATGCGATCGAGATGGGGCAGGAGACGATCGATCACCTCGACGCATTCGACATCTATCTCGACGTCGCCAAGGGACCGGTCGACGAGAAGAAGCTCGTCGAGATCGCGTCGAAGGTCGAAGATGCGGGAACGTGGGTCGTCCCGACGCTGGCGCTTTCCGAGATCACATTCGGAACGCATTCGCTCGACGCGCTCAACGCGTATCCGGAAGTGATGTACTCGCCGCAGGCCGCGGTCGACGTCTGGTCGAAGTCGTACGACCTGCGCATGCAGGCGATCTCGCGCGATCAGGTCGTGAACGTCGTCAACAACAACCGCACGATCCTCCGCGCCCTCCGCGACACCGGCGTGCGCATGCTCCTCGGCACCGGCTCGCTCGAGCAATATCTCGAGCCCGGCTTCTCCGTGATGCGCGAGATGGTCGCGCTGAAGAACGCGGGACTCACGCCATACGAAGTTCTCAAGATGGCGACCGTGAATCCCGCGATCTACTTCGGCCGCTCCGACGCCGGCACCATCGAGACCGGCAACCGCGCCGATCTCGTGCTCCTCGATGCTGACCCTCTCGCGGACGTCGCGAACGTCGCGAAAGTGAACGGCGTGATGCTCGCCGGAAAGTGGTACACGCGGCAGCAGTTGGATGATGCGCTGAAGACGATCAAGGAAAAGTACCGGTTCAATTAAGAACCTATAGGACGAATAGGACCTCTAGGACGAATAGGACCTCTAGGAGCTATGAGTCCTATCGGTCCTATATGTCCTATTGGTCCTAGAGGTCCTATTACGGCCAGATCCCGCGATTCATCGCCACCCGCGCCACCCTTTTGATCGCCAGCGCAAACGCCGAAGTTCGTAAATCCACGTTTGCTTTGCGCCGGTCGCGAATCTCCTGCTGCATGTCGAGCACGGCGTCGGTTGCGGCTTCCATCTTGTGGCGGAGTTTGTCGTTGACGAGATCTTCGCCCCAGTGCTCGTTCTCGTTGTTCTGCACCCACTCGAAGTAGCTGACCGTCACGCCGCCGGAGTTCGTGAGGATGTCGGGCAGCACCGGGATGCCGCGCGCGAACAGCGCTTCGTCGGCCGCGGGCGTCGTCGGGCCATTCGCGGCTTCGGCGATCACTTTCGTGCTCACGCCGTCCACGTTGTCGGCGCGGATCTGGTTCTCGAACGCCGCGGGGATGAGCACGTCGCACGGGACGTGCAGCAGCTCCGCGTTGGTGATGTTCTTCGTGCCCGGCATTCCGACGACGGAGCCGGTCTGCTTTTTGTGCAGCAGCGCGGCGTCGGGATCGATGCCTTCTTCCGCCAGCACGCCGCCGGTCGAGTCGCTCACCGCGATCACGCGCGCGCCGGCGTCGGTGAAGAGTCGCGCCGAGATCGCGCCGGCATTGCCGTAGCCCTGAATCACGATCGTCGCCCCTTCGAGCGAGTCGAGTCCCGGGACCGCGCCTTCTTCGATCGCGCGCTTCGTGACGAACAAACATCCGCGCGCGGTCGCTTCGTTGCGGCCTAACGAGCCGCCGAGGTAGACCGGCTTGCCTGTGACGACGGGGAGGTTGTTCTTGCCGGGATGCATCATGTCGTACGTGTCGTAGATCCACGCCATCGTTTCCGCGGTCGTGTTCACGTCGGGCGCGGGGATGTCGGAGTACGGACCGATCGTGTCGCCGAGCTCCACGACGAATCGCCGCGTGATGCGGCGCAGCTCGTTCGACGACAGTTTCTTCGGATCGCACACGATCCCGCCCTTCGCGCCGCCGAACGGAATGTCGGCGACCGCGCACTTCCACGTCATCCACGACGCGAGCGCGCGCACTTCGTCGCCGTTCACGTCGGGGTGATAGCGAATGCCGCCCTTGCCGGGACCGCGCACGCGCGAATGCAGCGCGCGATAACCGGCGAACGTGCGCACCGTTCCGTCATCGCACTCGACCGGAAACTCCACCTTCACCAGTCGCGTCGTTCCGCGCAGCCAGTTGCGCAAACCATCCGGCAGCTCCGCGACGTGCACGGCAGCCGCGTCGAACTGCTTCTGCGCGATGTTGTACGGATTGAGATCCTCGGATTCAACCGTGGGGGAGGCGGCGCGAGCATTCTGTTGCACGTCCAAGCGAGGTCCTCCTGTTTTCGGCGAGTGTGCGGAACGATAGCACCGATGGCTAACTTCGTCGCCGTTCGCGCGTACTTACAACTGGAGGACACAATGAGAAAACTCGCCATCGCAATGCTCATCCTCGTCGCCGCCGCGTCCTATGCGGACAAGGTGAAGGTGAAAAACAAGGACAAGCGATTCGAGCCCGTGGCGAAGTCGGCGGCCGAGGTGGTCGGCAGCTACCGCGGGCCGAGCGAGACATACGGCCTCATTCTCGAAATGCACGACGGAAAACTGAGCGGCACCTACGTCGAACAGGGACACGTCGCCGTGCTCACGCCGATCCACATCGACGGCGCGGACTTCAAAACCACCGCGAGCTTCGACGACGGCAGCTGGCGCACGATCGAAGGAAGCTTCGCCGATCGCATCCTCAACGGCGTCCGCGCATTCGGCGTGCGCATGCACGACATCCCGGTCGAAGGCAACGGTGTGGTCGATACGTTCTTTGAACGCATGCGGTGAGGAGCCTGCTGATCGGTTATGCGGTTGCTCGGTTACGCGGCAGAAGCACGCCGCGTGACCGCGCGACTGCGCAACTGCGCAACCGTCTAAAGGCGGCCGGTGGTCACGACATCCAGTTCACGCCCGCTTCCTTGCTCCACTTCGTCGTCATCTTCTTCGACTTCGTCCAGAACTCGATCGAGCCGCGGCCGGTGATGTCGCCGGTTCCGAATTTCGATTCGTTCCAGCCGCCGAAGCCGAAGGGCTCGCGCGGGACGGGGACGCCGACGTTGACGCCGACCATTCCGGCGCTCGCTTTTTCCATGACGTAGCGCGCAACGCCGCCGCTTTCGGTGAACACCGAGGCGGCGTTGCCGTAGCGCGAGCGCTGCTGCACGCCGAGGGCTTCGTCGACGTTCTTCGCGCGCACGATCACCATCACCGGCCCGAAGATCTCTTCCTGCGCGATGCGCATGTCGGGCGTGACGTAGTCGATGAGCGTCGGTCCGACGAAGTAGCCGCCTTCTTTTCCGGCGACCGTGTATCCGCGTCCGTCGACGAGCACTTTCGCGCCCGCGGCTTCCGCCTCGGCGATGTATTTCTCGATGCGCTCCTTCGCGGCCTTCGAGATCACGGGACCGAGGTGAACGCCCGGGACCATGCCGCGCACGATGCCGGTCATGCGATCGATGATGTGATCGGTCATGCCGACGGCGACCATCACCGACGCGGCCATGCAGCGCTGGCCCGCGCAACCCGCCATCGACGCGACGACGTTCGAGGACGTCATGTCCGGATTCGCGTCCGGCATGACGATCAGATGATTCTTCGCGCCGCCCAGCGCGAGGACGCGCTTGAGATTCTCCGAGCCGCGGCGATAAACAATCTTCGCGACGTGCGTCGATCCGACGAAGCTGATCGCCTCGATGTCGGGGTGATCGCAAATCGCCTCGACCGTTGCCTGTCCGCCGTGCACGACATTGAGGATGCCGTCCGGCAGTCCCGCTTGGCTGAGCAGTTCGGCGATGCGGCCGGAGCTGAGCGGAACCTGCTCCGACGGCTTGAGGATCATCGCGTTGCCGAGCGCGATCGCGTTCGGGATCGTCCAGTTCGGAACCATGTTGGGAAAGTTGAACGGCGCGATCGACGCGACGATGCCGACCGGATAGCGCTCCACGCGGCATTCGACGCCGCGCGACACTTCCAGCACTTCTCCCGGAATGATCTGCGGCAGCGAGCACGCGAACTCGCACAGCTCCGCGGACTTGAGCACCTCCGCCTCCGCTTCACCGCGAATCTTTCCGTTCTCCTCGGTGACGAGCGCCGACAGCTCGTCGATGTTTTTCTCGAGCAGCGATTTGTAGCGATAGAAGACCTGCACGCGCTCCTTGATCGGTACCGCCGCCCACGCCGACTGCGCCTTCCGCGCGACTTGCACCGCGCGGTCGACTTCGTTCATGCCCGACAGCGGCACGCGCGAGATCACCGACCCGTCCGCCGGATTCGTGACGTCGAGATGACCGGAGCCGTTCGAGTCGACGAACGAGCCGCCGATGTAGTTGCGGACGTCGGGGTATTTCGCGGGCGCGGATTGTTCGATGACGCTCATTGGGTGGGCCTCCGTGTTTGAAAAGGAAAATGTATCACTCCGGATGGCAGATGGCAGATGGCAGATGGCCACCCACCTATTGCCACCGCCATCTGCCATCTGCCATCCGCCATCCGCCATCCGCCATCCGGGGCGGGCGGGCGGGGTTATCATTCGCGCACAATGTCGAGCCTGTCGCAACTGTTTCGCACGAAGTCTCTCGACGAACTGGTGGCCGAGACGCAGGAAGAGGGCCATCAGCTCAAAAAGGCGCTCGGGCCGTGGAACCTCGTGGCCCTCGGTGTCGGCGCGATCATCGGCGCCGGCATTTTCGCCACCATCGGCACCGCGGCGGCGGGCGATATTCATCGTCCCGGCGCCGGCCCGGGACTGATGCTCTCGTTCGTCATCACGGCAATCGTCTGCGGATTCACGGCGCTCTGTTACGCGGAGTTCGCGTCGATGGTGCCGGTCTCCGGCTCGGCGTATACATATTCGTACGGCACGCTCGGCGAGCTGGTGGCGTGGATCATCGGCTGGGACTTGATCATCGAGTACGCGATCGGCAACGTCGCCGTCGCCATCTCGTGGGCGAACTACATGAACACGCTGCTGCAAGGATTGGGAATCCACTTGCCGGCGTGGCTCACCACCGATTTTCAGACCGCGACGCGGAAGATGCCGGATGTCGTCGCTTCGGCGCCGCACATTTTCGGTTTCCCGATCGTGATCAACATCCTCGCCTTTTCGATCGTTGCGCTGATCACCATCGTGCTGGTGTGGGGGATCCGCGAGAGCGCGAACTTCAACTTCTGGATGGTCGCGCTGAAGCTGCTGGTCCTCGGATTTTTCGTCATCGTCAGCTTCAAATACGTGAAGCCGGCGAACTGGACGCCCTTCGCTCCGAACGGGATGCATGGAATCTTCTCCGGCGCAGCGGTCGTGTTCTTCGCCTACATCGGCTTCGATGCCGTCTCGACCACCGCGGAAGAGGCGCGCAATCCGAAGCGCGACATGCCGATCGGCATCATCGGCTCGCTGATCGTCTGCACGATCATTTACGGCGTCATCGCGATGGTCTTCACCGGAATGATTCCGTATCGCGCGCTGGTCGGCGCGCTGGCGACCGAACAGGCCGAGCCGCTGACGCTGGCAATGAAGCACGTTTCGATGGCGGGCTGGATGGTCGGCATCGTCGCGCTCGGCTCGGTCATCGCGCACACCGCGGTGCTGCTCGTGTTCCAGTTGGGACAGCCGCGCATCTTCTTCGCCATGTCACGCGACGGCTTGCTGCCGAAGTTTTTCGCGAAGGTGCATCCGAAATTCCGGACGCCGCACGTCGCGACGATCATCACCGGAATCTTCGTCGGTGTGGCATCGATGTTCACCACGCTCGAAGAAATGGTCGACCTGACGAACATCGGAACGCTGTTCGCGTTCTTCCTCGTCTGTGTCGGCATCATCATCCTGCGCAAGAAAGACCCGCATCGCGAGCGGCCGTTCCGTGTGCCGGGCGGGATCGTGTTGCCGGTCCTCGGCGCGATCAGTTGCGTCGGACTGGCGTGGTATCTGCCGCCCTCGTCGTGGAAACGCTTCGTGGCCTGGCTCGCGATCGGCCTCGTCTTCTACTTCTCGTATGGGTTTTGGAAGAGCCGGCTGCGCACCGGACAGGCGCCGATCCTTCCGGCCGGACACAACGTCGTGCACGACTTCAATCCCGAGTCGCGGTTGCCCGAGCGCGATGTGAACGAGGAAGACAAGAAGTAAGTGCATCCGCGCGCGCAACAGCTCATCGATGCGCTTGGCTTGAAACCGCACCCCGAGGGTGGGTGGTACCGGCAGGTGTACAAATCGGAAGAGCGCGTGATGCGCATGCGCGACGGCGCAGAGCGCAGCGCGATCACCACGATTTACTTTCTGCTCGTCGCAGGAACGGAGAGCGCGCCACACGTCGTGCAGTCGGACGAGGTGTGGCATTTCTACGAAGGCGATCCGCTCGAGTTGATGATCGGTGATGAGAGAGTTGCGCTCGATGCCGATCATCGCGTGCACGTCGTTCCTGCGCGCGTGCTGCAGTCCGCGCGGCCGTTAGGCGCATACACATTCGTCGGCTGCAGCGTCGGACCGGGATTCGAGTTCGACGACTTCGAATTACGAGGCGCCTAGTGGAGCGGCGGCCGCTTCGGCCGCCGGCCCTTCGCGAGAACCCGGCGGCCGAGGGCGGCCGCCGCTCCACCTGTTCACTTCCGGACAGCGCGTTCATTCCTGAACACGTCGCTCGCGCTAAACCACTGAAAACACAAGCGCCAAAGCTGGTACGCCGCTCGCGATAAGTGAGCGCCGTATGGATCGTGAAATCGCCCCCGAAGTTCGCAGGCGCAGGATCGTGCGGCGCGTCGCCGTCGCGATCATCGCCGTGGCCGCGGTCGTCTTTTCGTTCGCGGCGACGATTCAGTGGCTGCGCCCTTCGATCCATCGCAGCGACATCCGCATCGCGCGAGTGGAGCGCGGCTCCGTCGACGCGACCCTGCAGGCGAGCGGCACGATCGTTCCGCTCGTCGAGCAGGTCGTGTCGAGTCCCGTCGAGGCGCGCGTGCTGCGCATCGGACGTCACGCCGGCGATCGCGTGCATGCCGGCGACGAACTTCTGACGCTCGACACCGCGTCGACGCGCCTCGATGCCGAGCGCTTGCGCGAGCGTGTCGCGCAGAAGGAAAGCGAGAGCGCGCAGTTGCGACTGCACGTCGATGAAGACGTGGCCACACTCGCCGCGCAGATCGAGCAGAAGAAGCTCGACGTGCAGATCCTGCACTACACGTCCGATCAGAAATCGAAGTTGCGCGAGGCGGGACTCGCATCCGAACAGGAAGCGCTCGCAGCCGCGGCCGCGGCGAAGAAGAGCGACATCGAGCTGCGCCAACTCGAGGATGCGCTCGCGCGCTCGAAGCGCTCGCGCGACGCGCAGCTCGCGGGCGCGCAGATGGATCTCAACATCGCGCGTCGCGAGCATGAAGCATCCGAACATCAACTGCAGCTCGCGATGTTGCGAGCGGAGCGCGACGGCGTGCTGACGTCGATCGTGAGCGAAGAAGGGGCGACAGTGCGTCGCGGCGACATCCTCGCGCGCGTCGCCGACCTCTCATCGTTCCGCGTCGCCGCGACGATCTCCGATCTGCACGCGGCCAAGCTCGCGCCGGGAATGCGCGCCCGCGTCAAGCTCGCCGAAGGCCGGATCCTCGGCGGCAGCATCACCGCGGTCGATCCGCGCATCGAAGGCGGCGTCGTCCGCTTCACGGTCGCGCTCGACGAGCCCGCGTATCCGTCGCTGCGCAACAACATCCGTGCGGACGTCTTTGTCATCACCGGCGTCCGCACCAACACGCTTCGCGCCCCCCGCGGCGCCCTCGGCCAGGGCTCATCCGAAGATCTCTTTGTCGTGCGCGGCGACAAGGCCGTGCGAAGAAACGTCCGCTACGGAATCGTCGGCGACGACTTCATCGAGATCCTCGATGGCGTCCACGAACGCGACGAAGTCGTGATCTCGAACATGAACGATTACGCCGGAGTGAAAGAGCTCCGGCTCAAGTGAAAGGTGCTGGGTGCTGAGTGCAGGGTGCTGGGTGCTGGGTGCTGAGGAGCAAAGCTTCTAACCCAGCACCCAGCACCCAGCACGCAGCACGTGGCACCAGGAGGAATGATGATCAAGCTGGAAAACATCGACAAGGTCTATCGCACCGCGCGCGTGGAGACGCTGGCGCTTCACAACATCAACCTCGACGTCCCGTCGGGCGAGTTCGTCTCGGTGATGGGGCCGTCGGGCTGCGGCAAGAGCACGCTGCTCAATCTCATCGGCCTGCTCGACCGCCCGACCGCCGGCACGCTGGCGATCGACGGGCAGAACGTCGAGACGAGCGAGCGCAAGCTCGCGCGCGTCCGCAACGAGAAGCTCGGCTTCGTCTTTCAGACGTTTCATCTCGTGCCCGATCTCAAGGTCATCGACAATGTCGAGATCCCGCTTTTGTATCGAAAGATGAGTGGGGCGCAGCGGCGCAAGCTCGCCGCCGCCGCGCTCGACCGCGTCGGCCTCTCGTCGCGCATGCAGCACTTCCCGACGCAGCTCTCCGGCGGACAGCAGCAGCGCGTCGCCATCGCGCGCGCGATCGTCGGCAAGCCGCGCATCCTCCTCGCCGACGAGCCGACCGGCAATCTCGACTCGGCGATGGGCGACGAGATCATGGACATCCTGCACGAGCTCAATCGCGAAGAGAAAACGACGATCGTAATGGTCACGCACGACGACCGCTTCGCGCGCCGCACCGATCGCATCGTGCGCCTCTTCGACGGACGGCGGGTGGCGTAGAGAAGCGGTGCAGGTGATGAGTGCTGAGTGCTGAGTGCAGGGTGCTGAGGAGCAAAGCTTCTAACCCAGCACCCAGCACCCAGCACCCAGCACTCTGCACCCAGCACTCAGCACCCGAAAGGAATCATGCATGCGTAACTATCTAACTCTCGCGCTAAAGGTGTTGACGCGAAGAAAGTTCTTCACCTTCATCTCCCTCTTCGGCGTCAGCGTGACGCTGCTCGTGCTGATGGTGTTCACGGCGATCGCGGACAACGTCTTCTCGCCGCGTGCGCCGGAGTCGCGCTTCGACCGCGTGCTCTGCGCTTACGCGGTCGGCTGGTACGGCGATGGCGGCACGAGCCACAGCGGATGGCCGTCGTATGCGTTTCTCGACAAGTACGTGCGCACGCTGCCCGGCGCCGAGAAAGTGGCGGTGTTCACGACACCCGAGGGGACGGCGATTTACAAAGACGGACGCCGCACCGATGCGATCCTGCGCACGACCGACGGCGAATACTGGCGCATTCTCGATTTTCGTTTTCTCGAAGGACGCGCGCTCACGAATGCGGATGACACCCAGGGCGCGTACGTCGCCGTGATCACCGACAAGCTGCGCGAGCAGCTGTTCGGCGGCAAAGTGAAAGCCGAAGGACAGACGATCAGCATCGACGGCCGTCCGTTTCGCGTCGTCGGCGTCGTGAAGCGCGTCCCGGCGATGCGGCTTGCCGGCTATGCCGACGTATGGGTTCCGCTCCGCACGCTCGCGCCGAGCGGCTTCGAGACCGAGATGCTCAACGGCCACTATCAGGGCATCGTGTTGGCGAAGAGCCGCGCCGATTTTCCGCGCCTGCGCCGCGAGTTCGCGACGCGCATCGCGGCAATCAAGCCGATCGATCCGCGCTTCACGACCGTGAAGTCGAGCCTCGACACGACGTTCCAGTTCTTCGCGCGCATGTTCGCGCCGGGCAATCAATACGATCCGAACCGCGTCCTCTTCACCGCGTCGTTCTTCTCGATCCTCGCGCTGCTGTTCATGGCGCTGCCCGCGCTCAATCTCGTCATCATCGGTCTCAGTCGCATCCTCGAGCGCTCGTCGGAGATTGGAGTGCGCAAGGCGTTTGGCGCGCCGCGCGGCGCGCTGATCCGGCAGTTCGTGCTCGAGAACCTCGTCCTCACGTTTCTGGGCGCGCTGATCGGCTTCGTGCTGTCCGGCATCGTGCTGGCGATTCTCAACGGCACGGTCCCGATCGTGAACGGCGGACTCGATCTCAACGTGCGCATCTTCTTCTACGCGATGCTGATCGCCGCGTTCTTCGGCGTCGTCTCCGGCCTCTATCCCGCCTGGCGCATGTCGCGCCTTCATCCTGTCGCCGCGCTGCGCGGAGGTGTCCTGTGATTCGTCATCTGCTCAAGCTGATCTGGAACCGCAAGCGCGCCAATGCGCTGGTGATGATGGAGATCTTCTTCTCGTTTCTCGTCCTCTTCGCGGTGCTGTCGTTCGCGTTCTCCGCGATCGGGCGCTGGAACGATCCCCTCGGATACGACTGGCACGACGTCTGGATCGTGCAGCTCAACGTCGCCGGACATGAGCCGGGCGAAACCGACGAGTTCAAGCCGACGCTCGACCGTCTCTTGCGCGAGACGAAAACGTTCAGCGAGATCGAAGCGGTCTCGCTCGCCGACACGCCGCCGTACAACATGTCGACGAACTCCGGCACGTGGATGATCGGCGGAAAGAAGATTCGCATTACACGCGATGACGCGACGGACGGATACGCCGATGTGATGCGCATGCGCGTGCTGCGCGGCCGTTGGTTCAGCCGCGAAGACGACGCGCTCAATTTCGTTCCGGTCGTGATCGATAGCGATCTCGCCGGCACGCTTTACGCCGGCAAGGATCCCCTCGGACAGAAATTCGACAGCGACGAATCGACCGAATGGCGCGTCGTCGGCGTGATTCCTCCGTATCGAAAGGACGGCGAGACCTCCGCGAGGGGAATGAACATGGCCTTCACGCGCGTCTCGCTCGTCAGTCCGAAAGGGCGCGCGCCGCGCAACATGGTGATCCGCGTGAAGCCCGGAACCGGCGCCGCCTTCGAAGAAAAACTCGTGCGCCGTTTGCACGACGTCGTGCCCGACGTTCCGTTCACGCTCACGCGCATGGACCGCCTGCGCGGTCTCTCGCTTCGCCTGCATCTCGTTCCGCTCATCCTCAGCAGCATCGTCGCGTTCTTCCTGATGTCGATGGTCGCCCTCGGGCTGACCGGCGTTCTCTGGCAGAGCGTGACGCGCCGCACGCGCGAGCTCGGACTGCGGCGCGCGGTCGGCGCGAGCGGCAGCGGCGTGCGCAACCAGGTGCTGATCGAAGTTGCACTCATCGCAACACTGGCGGTGATCGTCGGCCTCGTCGTGATCCTGCAGCTCCCGCTCCTCGGCATCTTTTCCGCGCTCACGCCGCTCGTCTACACCCTCGGCATCATCGGCGCGCTTGCGGCGATCTACGCCATCACGTTAGTTTCGGCGCTGTACCCGAGCTGGCTGGCCTCGCGGCTCACGCCGGCGGAAGCGTTGCGATATGAGTAAAAGCAAACTGTCATCCCGAGCGTGAGCGAGGGACCTGGGGCGGGTGGGGCACGATGCTCGTGCCTGCCGCCCCTCCCGCCCAGGTCCCTCGCTACGCTCGGGATGACAAACAAAGTCAATGTCCGCCATTCTCATCGTCGATGACGACGCGTCGATCACCGCGTCGCTGGCGCTGCTGCTGAAGCAGCACGGCTATCGATCCGTGTCCGCGCATTCTCAGGTCGAGGCGCTCGCGGCGTTGCGTCGCGAGCGTCCACGCCTCGTGATCCAGGACATGAACTTCAGCCGGCAGACGAGCGGCGAAGAGGGACTCGACTTGCTCGAGCGCATCCGCGCCGCGGAGCCGTCGCTGCCCGTCATCCTCATCACCGCGTGGGGATCGATCGCGCTCGCGGTCGAAGGGATGAAGCGCGGCGCGGCCGACTTCATTACCAAGCCGTGGTCGAACGCGACGGTGATCCAGTCGATCGAGACGACGCTGAAGCTCGCGGACTCGCGCGCGCCGGAATCGAGTCTCACGCGCGCGGAGCTTGACGAGCAGTACGACTTCTCGAACATCATCGGCTCCGACGCGAAGATGGTGCGTCTCCTCGAGATGATCGGCCGCGTCGCGCCGACCGATGCCTCGGTGCTGATCACGGGCGAGAGCGGTACTGGCAAAGAGCTCGTGGCCGAGGCGCTGCATCGCAACAGCCGCCGGCGCGGCGGCGCGTTCGTGAAGGTGAACCTCGGCGGGATCTCGTCGACGTTGTTCGAGAGCGAAATGTTCGGACACGTGCGCGGCGCGTTCACCGACGCGCGCGAAACGCGACGCGGACGATTCGAGACGGCTGACGGCGGGACGATTTTTCTCGATGAGATCGGCGAGCTCGATGCGCAATCGCAGGTGAAGCTGCTGCGCGTGTTGCAGGACCGCACGTTCGAAGTCCTCGGCACGAGCCGTCCGCGCACCGTCGACGTGCGCGTCGTCGCGGCGACGAATCGCACGCTGCACGAGATGGTGCAGCGCGGCGAGTTTCGCGAAGACCTCTTGTATCGACTGAACCTCATCAACATCCACCTGCCGCCGCTGCGCGATCGCCGCGGCGACATCCCGCCGCTCGTCAATCACTTCCGGGGGCTCGCGAATGAAGCGTACGGAACGAGCGTCGAGTCGATCTCCACGCGAGCGATGGACTGGCTGCGCTCGGGTACGTGGCCGGGCAACATCCGTCAGCTAAAACAGACGATCGAACGCGCGCTATTGATCCGCGGCGGCCGCGAGCTCGACGTCGACGACTTCTTCGCGGTCCGCGACGCCGCGTCCGCGCCGGCGCCCGACGTCGCGCTCCCCGAGGCGGGCACGATCACGCTCGACGAACTGGAGAAGCGGATGATCGAGAAGTGCCTGAAGCACTACGAAGGCAACATCTCGCGCATGGCCGAGGCGCTGGGACTCTCGCGGGCGGCGTTGTACCGGCGGTTCGAGAAGTATGGGATCGAGGTGAAAGCAGAAAGCAGAAATCAGAAAGCAGAAAGCTAAAAAAGAACGTTCTGCTTCTTGCCGTCCTTTCTGCTTTTTGATTTCTGCTTTCTGATTTACCCCATGACACTCCGAACCAAATTCACGATCTACCTCATCGCCCTGCACGTCGTGCTGGCCGTCGCGGCGTGCATCGTGCTCATCAAACAGAACGTTCTCCTCTTTGTCGTCGAAGGATTGTTCGCGTTGCTTCTCGCCGGCGGAATCGTTTTGGTGCGGCGTCTCTTCGTGCCGCTCGATCTGATTCGCACGGGCGCGGAACTGATCAACGAGCGCGATTTTTCGACGCGGTTCGTTTCGGTCGGCGAGCCGGAGATGGACACGCTGATCGGCGTCTACAACCGGATGGTCGATCGTTTGCGCGAAGAGCGGCTCGCGGCCGAAGAGCAGCATCAGTTGCTGCAGAAGATCGTCGCCGCGTCGCCGGTGGCGATCGCGATCTGCGACTTCGACGGCAAGATCGAGCAGATGAACCCCGAGGCGAAAGCGTTGATCGACGACGCGCTGTGGTCGGAGCTCGAGCAGATTGAAGTCGGGAAGTCGAAGCTGATTGCGTATCACGGCGCGCGGCGATTGAAGGCGGCGCGCGCGGAGTTTCGCGACCGCGGATTTGCGAAGAGTTTCTTTGTCATCGAAGAGATGACCGAGGAGCTGCGGCTGTCGGAGAAAGCGGCGTACGAAAAACTCGTGCGGATGATGTCGCACGAGGTGAACAACTCCGTCGGCGCGGTGCGCTCGCTGCTGGAGTCGTCGCTTCGCTACGCGCCGCAGATCGGCGACGCCGACCGCGACGACTTCATCAGCGCGCTCACGATCGCGTCCGCGCGCATCGACGCGCTCAATCGCTTCATGGCCGCGTTCGCGGAAGTCGTGCGCATCCCGCCGCCGAAGCGCGCGCCGGCGCGCGTCGACTACCTCGTCGCGCGCGTCGCTGCGCTGTTGAAACCGGAGCACCTGATCACGCTCGATCTCGACGACAGGCAGGAGTACGACATCGACGAGAGCCAGCTCGAACAGGTCGTGCTCAACATCTTCCGCAACGCGATCGACGCGACCGGCCGCGAAGGCGAGATCCGCGCGACGTTCCGCGACGGCACGCTGACGATTGCGGACAGCGGCCCCGGCATCAGCGAGTCGATCCGCTCCGATCTCTTCACGCCCTTCTTCACCACCAAGCGCGACGGCCGCGGCCTGGGCCTCACGATCGTGCAGGACATCCTCGCGAACCACGCCCTCCCGTTCGCACTGCGCAATCGGGAGGGTGGCGGGGCGGAGTTCGTGGTGGCGTTCAAGAGCTGAACGCAGAACGCTCTGCGTTCTGCGGCTTCAAGGCATCATTTCGTCAAAATCTCTTCGATCAAATCGAGCGCCCTCGGGTCGTTCGTCTGCGCGAGCCAGAACATCGCTTTCTCGCGCACGTGCGCGCTTTTGTGATGGCGCACGAGGTCGATCAGGATCGGGACGGAGCGGTCGCGCGGCAGTTGTGAGATGGCGAAGACGGCGTGCTCGCGGACGTCGTCGTCGGAATCTTCGTCGACGGCGCGGCGCAGTTCGGCGGCGGCTTTCTCGCCGGCCTTCTGTCCGAGCCAGAAGATCGCTTCGCGGCGCATGCCGGAGCTCTTGTCGTTGCGCGCGATGTTGATCAGCTCTCCGGTCGCGGCGTCGACGCGCGACTGCGAGATCGAGAACACCGCTTTCTTGCGCAGCTCGAGATCGTCGTCGCTGTGAAGGAGATCGCGGAGGAAGCGAAAGCCCGCTTCGCCGCCGCGCTGGCCGATCCAGAAGACGGCTTTCTCGCGCATGTTGAAGCGCGACGATTTGCTCGCGAATTTCTCGAGCATCGGCTCGACGCGCGGACTCTCGTGCATCGCGATCACGGCGAGGATGCGATCCTCGTCGGCGGGATCTTCGAGGTGACGCGCCAGGAAGTCGATGCTCGCGTTGACATCGAGATCGATGCGCTGGGCGTTCGTCGCCGGCGCGCAGGCGTGGTCGTGCGCTTTGAGGCGGATGATCTTGTCGTTGCGCATTTGCGCGATGACGACCATCTCGCCGCTGCCCGGCTGGTCGGTCGAGATGTTGAAGCCGTCGTGATCGGCGTCCCAGCAGCCGACGCGCACGTCGCGCGCGGTCGGAACGGTCCATGCGTACAGTCCGTCCGAGGGCACGCTTTGCGCCGATGCTGCGGTGGTGAGAAGGAGAAGAGGAAGCAGCAGCAGATGACGTTTCATGTTGTGTTCTCCTCGTGTGGGGCAGGCTTTCCAGCCTGCCCCCCGGATGCGGGCTGGAAAGCCCGCACCACATGGATCAGTCCTCGTTCAGAATCTCGAGCATGTAGTCGATCGCTTCTTTGTTGCCCATCACCGACAGCTTCTGCAGGATCTCGCGCTTGAGGCTCTTGTTCTTCTCCTGCTTCGAGAGATCGATCAGCGCGCGCGCGTTGTTCTGTACGAACAGCGCATCGATCACCGCTTCCTTGATGTCCGGGTTCGGATCGTTCTGATAGAACGAGAGCAGCGCCGGCGCGGTTTTCTTGCCCATCAGTCCGAGCTTGCGAATCGCTTCCCCGCGGACGTCGACGCTCTTGTCGTTCTTCGCGATCTCGCCGATGTGCTCGACGTCGCCGGCGACGAACATCGCGTCGATGATGGCTTCGCGCGCGCCGGGCGACGACTCGGTGGCCCACATCGCCGCGAGATCGTTGCGCGCGCCCATCACGCCGAGGAGGCGGATCGCTTCTTCGCGCAGATCGGAGTCGGGCTCGGTCTTCGCGGCATTGAGAATGCGCACGCGGTCGCCCGAGACCATCAGCGCGTTGAGCACTTCTTCCTTCACGCTGCGCGACTTCGAGGCATTGTAGGCCTCGAGCAGGAGCTGGCGGTTGCGCTCACCGCCGGCAACGCCGAGGTAGTGCACGGCCAGTTCCTGCAACTGCGGCGAGCCTGTGCCCTTCGCGAGGCTGGCCATCAGCTCGCGCGCCTTCTGTGACGGCGACTGGCTGAGGACGAACATCGCGCCTTCCTTGATGTTCTTCGACGCCTTGCCCTTGAGGATTTTTTCCAGCAGCGGGAACGCCCGCTCGGGATCGGTATTCATCAGCGAGTGAATCGCCATCAGCTTCACGTCTTCGTCGTCGACGTCGGACGGATTGACCGTGACTCCGCGGCGCTCTTTGACCTCGACGGACAGCGCATCCGCGTCGTCGATCCAGTCGCTCTTCGGATAGTTCTTCTTCAGCGCGGCGATCGTCTGCAGCGCACCGTCTTTGTTTCCGAGCTTGTTCAGCGCGTACGCGGTCCAGTACAGCGCACCGTCGGCGCGCTTGCCTTGCAGCTCCGCGCATTTCGCGAAGTAGCGGACGGCGTTTTCCCACTCCTCGTCGTCGATCGCGTCCTCTCCCTGTTCGTAGAGGTCGGCTTCGCGCTCGGAGACGCGCTCCTTCTTTTCCTTCTCTTTCTCGCCGGCGTCGACGGACGCGTACCAGCCGGCGCGCGCCGTTCCGCTCATCAGAATCGTGACCAGGACGGCCGCCAGTGTCTTCCACGCTTTCATGGTCATTGCCTCGTTTTCATTACACGTTGGGTTGTTGGTAACTCGCGGCGGTCTTCCCGCGGACGTTGGCCCGCACGACGCGCAGCTTCAGGACCAGCCCTTTTGCTTCCACGCGCTTCTGGATCGCGCGAAGCTCGTTCGCGCTGACCTGCGAGGGCGCGTGTGCGATCTGCATCAGCACCGGCTCGAGATCGTCGAGGAGCGTGGCCACGTTCTCCTCGCCGCGATCTTCGGCGCTTCGGCGGTACAGTCGATTGCTCGCCAGCAGCCCCTCGGCGCGCGCGCGCTCCGGTCCGATGTCGAGCCCCTCTTCCGGTTTCAGATTCGACAGCTCGACCAGGATGCGCTCCGAATCATCGAAGTGTTCGTTGATGACGACGAGAAGGATGCGGTCGCGCTGCCGTTGCTGGTTTTGTTGTTGACTGACGATTTGATTCGGCGATTGCGCCGGCTTGCTGACGCTCTGCGGCGCGACGGCGCGGTTCTCGCGCTGCCAAAACAGTCCCGCGACGAAGGCCAGCGCCACGACGGCAGCGACTGCGCCCCAGCGGATCCACTCCCTGCGACGCTCGCGTTTCTTCTCGCCGCGCAGGCGCCACTCGAGGCGCTGCCAGACGCGCGACTCGTAGTCCGCATCCGGCTCCGGAACTTCGGGCGCATCGACGCGGTCGAGCACGGCCGCGATGCGTGCGAGCTCGGTGCGGCATTCTTCGCAGTCATCGAGGTGCGCGAAGCGCTCGCCGTAGTAAGCCATGACGATTTCTTCCTGTGTGACATGGTTCATGACGCGGATCCTGTAAATGGTTGCAGCCGCTCGCGCAGCTTGGTTACCGCGCGAAAGATCGTGTTCTTCGTCGCGTTGGTCTTGATGCCGAGGATGGCGCCGATCTCTTCGAGAGGGACGCCTTCGAAATGGCGGAGGACGAATGCGGTGCGCTCGTTGCCGCTCATCGCCTGCAGCGCCGCGGCGATGGCGCGCTGCATCTGCGCGCCGAGGACGACGCGCTCGGGGGAGGCGTCCTGCGAGACGAGCTCGCTCAGATCGTCGCTCGAGTCGTGGCGGGCCTCGCGGCGTTTGCGCGAGTCGAGAAGATCGAGCGCGCAGTTGACGGCGATGCGGTGCGCCCAGGTGGTGAAACTCGCGCGGCCGTCGTAGGTGTGGAGCGAGCGATACGCGCGAAGAAACGTCTCCTGCACGACGTCATCCGCGTCGGCGGAGTTGGAGGTGATGCGGTACGCCGTGCGGTAAATCCCGCGCGAGTGCCGCTCGACGAGCAGGCGGAACGCGTCGTCATCCCCGCCGCGCGCGCGCTCCACCAGCTCGAGGTCCGTCGTTTCCATTCCGACCAAGTTTGACCGGACGGGACGAGAATAGTTAGCCGCCCGGCCTCCTGACCTCCTAGACGTTGCGCGGCAGAAACGGCCATCTCAGGCGCGTTGCGCCGCTCGAAGCCGCATTCGTGACGTGGCGGCAAGCAGGCCGTAGGCGGAGCAACCCACCCAGCCGCTCGTTGCGGCTAGATCACGCCCACGGCTTGACCCATATGACGGAAACTGGCGATCCGCACGCGGGAACTGGCAATCCGCACTCGTGAAATGGCAAAACGCAGTCGTGAAATGGCAATCCACACTCGTGAAATGGCAAAACACAGTCGTGTAATGGCGAAACACACTCGTGAAATGCCAAAACGCACTCGTGAAATGGCAAAACACAGTCGTGAAATGGCAAAACACAGCCGTGAAATGGCAAAACGCAGTCGTGAAATGGCAAAACACACTCGTGAAATGGCAATCCGCACGCGTGAAATGGCGATCCGCACGCGAACCGGCGCTCCGCGCGCGCAAACTGCCGATTCGGAACGTGCGACTTACGCCGTATTACTGCTTCACTGCCGCGCAGGCTCCTAGGCGGCCAGGAGGCTCGGAGGCTCGGAGTTTGCGCGGCAGAAACGACGATCTCAGGCGCGTTGCGCCGCTCGAAGCCGCATTCGTGACGTGGCGGCAAGCAGGCCGCAAGGCGGAGCAATCCACGCAGCCGCCCGTGGCGGCTAGTCCTTCGTGAGCCACATCCCGCACTCTTTCATCGCCGGCTCGTACGGGTTGGCGATCTCTTCTTTGTTTGACTGCAGCCAGCGTTTCTTCGCCATCGGGCAGTAGGCGACTGCAGGCTTGTCGCCGGTCGCGGCTGCCCGAAACTTGACCATCTCGTCGGAAAGGAGGCCGAATGCCGTGCGCGCCTTCTCGAGGTCGGTGCTCGTTGCGACGCTGTCGGCCGCTTTCGCGATCGTGTCGTTCTTCGCTTCGGTCGCCGCGGCCGAGAGCGCCTTCGCGCTCGACTGCACGTCTTTCAGCGAGTTCTTCAGCAATCCCTGGCGGATCGCTTCATATTTCGAGAAAACCGCGGGATTCGCGAAGAGAAGAGGCGCAGCGAGAGCGAAGAGGACGATCGGGAGGACGCGTTTCATGTGCAGGAAAACGGGCCGCCCTTTGCGGTCATTCCGACTGCCGCTTCTTTGCATTCCTCGAGAACCAGACCTCGAATTGACGCGCCTTCTCGTTGCCGTTCTGTTTCACTTCGACAGGCTTCGCGGTGACGCCCTCTTTCGCGAGCTGCGCGGCGATTTTCGCTGCTTCTTCTTTGTCTTCCTCGCGGAAGTAGCGGACTTCCGTTTCCTTCGGAATGACGGCGCCTAACTTCGCGACGTTCTCGATTCCCGGCGCGACGTAGCCACCCTTGATGTAGTCCGTTTGCAGGTCTCTCACGCCCTCGCGCTGACTTTCCTCCGCGATTTGAAGGTCGATTTTCGGCGCTGTCTCTGCTTTAGACTTATCGATCGCCCGCGTGATCTGCGCCTGGATGTGCGGACGCGTGCTCTCCGCCTGCACCCATTTCAGCGTGTTCTGCAAATCAGTCTTCTCGTTTTCGAGCGTTTCAATCCGCGCGTTGAGATTGGTCACGACTGCATCGAGGTCCGCCTTCTCTTCCATCAACTTGGCGTTGCTGGTCTGCAGCTTCGCGTTCGCGCCGTTCAGCTCAGCGTTCGCCTTCATGAGCCGCGATCCGGCGACGAGCACCAGCGCGATGACGATCAGCACCGGCAGCAGCGTTGCCAGCAGCGTGCTGCGACGCTCGCGCTTTCGCGAGCGCGCGATCTGTTCGCGGATCCCGCCGTAGATGTCGTCGGTCATGCGGTGCCTTTCTTCACGAAGTCGAGCAGCAGTCCTTCGAGCTGCGGCAGATCGGCGTTCGGCTGTTGCGCCTCCGTTTTCAGCCAGCGCAGGTAACGCACGCGCTGCTCGCGCGCGATGATCTCTTTCAGCGGAAAGCCGCCCATCGATCCGATGAACGTCCCGGCGATGGCGATGATCGGCTTCATCGACTCCGAGACCGGCGTGATCGCCGGAAAGGCGAACACGATGACCAGCACGGCCACTCCGATCATGACCAGCGCCCCCGCGTAGATATAGAACCAGCGGATCGAGCTGCGCTCGGTCTCGACGGCGAATTCGGCGGTCTCCGGGATGCGCATGGGAGTAGTTCCATATATTACGCCCGATCGCAACCGTTACACTTTCCCCGTGTACGAACGACGTCACGAGAAGCTTGCATCACGCGCCCATTTCACGCGACGCGTCATCCGTCACGGAACGCTGGCGGTTTCCGTCGTCGCCGGCGCGCTGTTCGTCGGCATCCTCGGCTACCACACGATCGGCGGCCTCGGATGGATCGATTCCTATCTCAATGCCGCGATGATCCTCGGCGGAATGGGTCCCGTGAACCCGCTGGAGACGCCGGCGGCGAAGCTCTTCGCCGGCACCTATGCGCTGTTCGCGGGACTCGTCTTCATCACCATCTCCGGCATCATCCTCGCGCCGTTCCTGCACCGGCTGATGCACCTGTTTCACCTGGAGAAGTAGCCTCCAGGCCTCCAAGCCTCCCGGTCTCCGAGGTTTCTCGGAGGCAAGGAGGCCCGGAGGCTTGGAGGCTGATGGTTACTTCTTCCCTCCGCCGTTGATGAACGCCACGATGTCGTCGGACACCGCCTGGTTGGACGGGCGGTAGAGATACATCATGTGTCCGCCGTCGTAGTCCTTGATCGTCATGCGGCTCGCATCGATGCCGCTGTGCTCGAGCATGTAGCTCGTGGCGAAGTAGGACGTCGTGAGGTCGTCGTAGCCGGCCGCGCAGAAGATGCGCAGCGCTTCGTTGTCTTTCGTTCCCTGCGCGAGAGCGCCGGTGACGTCGACGAATCCGGAGAATGCGCCACGGCGATTGGCGGGGCGCTTCCACTTCTGGTTCGCGTCGCCGCTCTGCGGGAAGTAGCGGCGATCCATGTCGACGCCCAGCTCGTCGTGCAGGTAGGTGTTGAACAGCGAGACGTAGATCGGGCCGGTCTTCGCGTTGAACGGATCGCCGTCGGGAAATTCGGCGGCGTCGTCGAGCTCGTCCTGTTCGTAGCGGCCGTCGAGAAGGCCGATCGATTTACCTTCGTCTCGCAGGAGCTCTTTGATGAAGCGCGGCGCGTAGATGCGGAGATTGCTGCGCAGGATGTACTGCTTCGAGAGTCCGGTGTAGCGATGCATCTGCTCCGCGATCTTGTCCTTCTCCGCGTCGGAAAGGTGGTCGCCCTGGAAGAGCGCGACGAGGTAGTCGGAGCCGGCGAATTTCTCAACCTCCCGTAGCAGAGTCGCGCGGTCCTTCCACGGGTCGGGAAGTTTGTGGTGATAGAACGCGGTGGCGGCGAGCGCGGGAAGGTGCGTGGCGAACGAGAGGTCGTTGCCGGCGACGACGAACGGCAGCGTGCCCATATTGAGCGCGGGCGAGATCAGGATGACGCCGTTGAGACCGACGCCGAGGTCGCCCTGCAGCCGCGGAACGAGCATCGAGGAGCGGATGCCGCCGTAGCTCTCGCCGAGGATGTACTTCGGCGAGTTCCAGCGATTGTGCTGCGTGATGTAGCCGCGGATGAACTCCGCGACCGAGTCCGCGTCCTCGTCGTATCCCCAGAAGTCTTCGTCTTTCTTGTCGCCGAGCGCGTGGCTGTAGCCGGTGCCGACGGGATCGACGAACACGAGATCGGTGGCGCGGAAGATCGTCGACGTGTTGTCGCGCAGCTTGTACGGCGGCGCGCCGGGATCGGAGGCGTCGCTCGGGATGTCGATCACCTTCGGACCGACGAGTCCGAAATGCAACCAGACGGATGCGGATCCGGGTCCGCCGTTGAAGACGAACGTGACGGGCCGGTCGTCCGCTTTCGCTCCGTCCTTCGTGTACGCGATGGTGAAGAAGCTCGCGGTGTTCTTTCCCGCGCCGTCCTTCAGAAAAATCTCTTCCGACGTCGTCGTGTACGCGACGTCTTCCGCACCGATCTTCATCCGATGCTGTTTGACGAACTTCTTCGGCTCGGGCGGTTTCTCCGACGGCTTGTCGCCGCCGGCCGGCTTCGCGTCCTGCGCGAAGAGGGGGAAGCAAAGAACGAACATCAGTGCTGCAATCACGGGCCTGACCTTCATCGACACACTCCTTCCTGGGGACATAGACGACGGAGTATAGATACGCGTTAGTCGCGCATGGGTTTACCTGGTGTGGGGCAGGCTTTCCCGCCTGCCGCCCGGAGGGCAGGTTGGAAAACCTGCCCCATACGGGGTCACTTCGATTCGACGATGCCGTGGCGCAGCGCGTAGCCGACGACTTCGGCGCGATTGTGCAGCCGCAGTTTGTCGAGGATGTTGCGGACGTGAAACTTCACGGTGTTCTCGCTGAGTCCGAGGCGCTTGGCGAGCTTGCGGTTCGACGTCACGCCTTCGACCATCAGCTCGAGCACTTCGCGCTCGCGCGCGGTCAGCGTCTCGTCGTCCGACGGCGCGGCGGCCGCGGTCTCGACCGGCTTCGCGAATTCCTGCAGCAGCTTGCGCGCGAGCGCCGGCGTCAGCGCGGGCTCGCCGCGTTGCGCGCGGTCGAGCATTTCGAAGAACGCTTCGGCTTCGAGGTTCTTGAGCAGATATCCCTGCGCGCCCGACTTGATCGCATCGAACAGTTTCGAGTCCTCCTCGGATGCCGTGAGGATGACGACTTTGATGTCCGGCAACTCCGTGGTGAGGAGCTTCGTCGCCTCGATGCCGTTGAGCTCCGGCATCTGCAAGTCCATCAGCACGAGATCGGGCTTCAGCTCGCGCGCGAGCGTCACCGCTTCGCGCCCATTCTTCGCTTCGCCAGCGATTTCGTGGCCTTCGGCCATCAACAGACTTCGGAGTCCGTCGCGGAACAGCGCGTGATCGTCGGCGATGAGGATGCGCACCGGGAAAAGAGTATAGGTGGATAGGACAAATAGGACAGATAGGACGAATAGGACGGATAGGACGAAGGACTTCCTATCTGTCCTATTCGTCCTATCTGTCCTATTTGTCCTATTTGTCCTATCCGCTCACCGGCACTTCGAACCGCACCGTCGTTCCCGTGCCCGGCGCGCTCTCGATCTCGAGCGTCCCGCCGACGCCGGCCGCGCGCTCGCGCATGGTCGTCAGTCCGAATTGCGGGAACTCGCTGCGCGGACGCGGGGCGCCGGAGGCGAAGCCGACGCCGTTGTCGATCACCGTGGTCACGACTTTTCCGTTGCGGCGGTGGATCTCGACGCGCGCGAGCGATGCGCGCGAGTGTTTGCGCACGTTCGTCAGCGCTTCCTGCACGATGCGCACGAGCTGCAATTCGATCGCGGGTTTGAGCGGAACGTCGTTGTCGATGGTGAGCGACATCGAGATGCCGCTCATCTCCTGCCAGCGCTCGAGGTATTCCTGCAGCACGTCGGCGAGCGTTTTTTCCGCGCCGGGGAGCGTGCGCAGTTCGACGATCGACTCGCGCACGTCGCTGTATGCCTTGCGCGCCGCGGCGGCGAGCTCACGCAGTTGTCCGCCCGCTTCCTCCGTCTTCTCGCGCTTGAGGTACGTCTCCGCGGCCTGCGCCTTCGTGTTCACGTAGCCGAGGATTTGCGCGAGGCCGTCGTGCATCTCGTGGGCGATGCGGATGCGTTCTTCCGCCACCGCGAGATCCGCGACCTGTTGATGCAAATGCGCGTTGTCGATCGCGAGCGCGGCCTGCAGCGCGAAACGCGCCAGCGTTTCTTCGTCATCGCGCGTGAACTGCGACGGGGACAACTTTTCGGTGAGATAGAGATTGCCGAGGAACGGGCTCTTGCAGGGAATCGGAACCGCGAGCAGCGATCGCATCGGCGGATGGTTCGGCGGAAAGCCGTACGAATGCGGATGCTGCCCGATGTCGGGCAAGCGAAGCGTCTGCCCTTCGCGCAACACGACGCCGAGGAGGCCGTGGCCGACGGGAGGCGGCCCGATTGCGGCGCGCTGTTCGGGAGTGATGCCGCTGGTGATGAACGAGGAGATGCGTCCCTGCGCGTCGACGACGGAGAGCGCGCCGTATTGCGCGCCGACGAGATTCTTCGCCTGCTCGACGACTTTCTTCAGCACGACGTCGAGCGAGAGATCGGCGGTGACGTCGAGTCCCGCGCCGTGCAGCGCGAGCAGCTCGCTGTTCTGCCGCTGCAGCCGCGCGTTCATCTCGTCGACGTAGCGGAAGATGATGGCCGTGAACACGACGATCGCCAGGATGGCGACGAGATCGAGCGTGAGCCGTTTTTGCCAGGCGATGAAGCCAATCAGGAACGAGCGCGACACGTCGATCAGAATCACGGCGAGGATCGGCGCGAGCGCCGCGACGAGACGGAGTCGTTTCAGCGTCATCAGGAGATGAGAACCGTTGAACGGGAGAGCGTATTGTGTACTAAAGCGGCCGTAGCTCATGGCTGCCCGCATTGTCGGTCGCTCATCGCAGGAAAACGACATGCGAAAGGATGGCTGACCGGCCATCCTTTGGGGTGGGACGGCTCATCCCGCGATTGGCCCACCTCGTCACATAACTGTCGTCCATGCGGAAGTGCGGACCTACGTTCCGCGTATGACCAGAAAGTTATTTACCCTCCTCCTTTTCCTCCTGACGTTCTCCCTCGCAGCACAACAGACTCCGTACGCGGGCGCGATCGCGATTCCCGGGACTCTGCAGGCCGAAAACTTCGACAACGGCGGCGAAGGCGTCGCGTGGCACGACACGACGGCCGGCAATCTGTTCGGGTCGACGGTCTATCGCAATACCGACGTCGACGTCGGCCAGATCCCGTCGGGCGGCTTTCACGTCGGCGCGGTCGAGGCGGCCGAGTGGACCGAGTACACCGTGAACATCGCGTCCGCCGGCACGTACACGGTGACGCTGCGCTGGGCTTCGGCGTACACCGGGAGCACGACCTTTCGCCTGCAGCTCGACAACGTCGTCATCGCCAACAGCACGCAGTCGGTGACGTCGACGGGCGACTGGCAGGCGTACACGACGAAGACGTTCAACATCGATCTCAACTCGACCAGCACGCACATTCTGAAAGTCGACTTCCTGACCGGACACTGGAACTTCGACTCGATGCAATTCACGAAGTGCCCGGCGCCCGTGCCTGCGAAGCCGAACGCGGTCACGTCGGATCCGAATCTCGACGTCACGTTCTCGACGAGCAACGTCGTGGGCTGGACGTATCAATGGCTGAAGAACGGCGTGCCGATCGCCGTGACGGCGACGAACGGCGCAAACACTCCGACGCTGACGGTGAAGAACGTCGAGCAGTACAAAGACGGCGCGAACTACAGCGTGAAGGTGACGACCGGCTGCGGTCTTTCAGCGACGACGGGAACGGCATTGTTGCGCGTGCGTTGCGGAACGTCTCCCGGCAAGCCGGGCTGGGTCGAAGCGAACATCGGCCGCGCGTTGAATCCCGATCCCAACGGACCGGGCGATCTCTGCGACTGGCCCTCGAACGTCAATACGAATTTCCCGTACGACATCACGTTCGCCGGCAGCTACAACATCGCGCCGCTCGCGGCCGCCGTCGCCTACGTCAAAGAGCCGGTCCGGGCCGGCGTGTGGGACATGAACACCTGGTGGTCCGATTATCTGGCGGGCGAGCTCGGCGACCGGGGCAACGTCTGGTATTTCGGCGGCAAGGAATTCGGCTCGTACGTGTACCAGGAGTACAACGAGACCGCGGTGCTCGCGGTGCACTACATGGCGCACGTGCGCGGCAACACGGCGCTCGAGAATCTCGCGAAACGCTGGTTGCGCGCGGCGATCGGATTGCACGCGATCGCGGCCTCGTCCAGTCTGCCGGCGACACTGCATGCGAACGGTCTGGCGATCAACGTCACGACGCCGTACACCGGCCCTTACACGGCCTTCGCCGGAGATCGCTCGGGCTGGGGCTTCTGGACCTCGCCGCAACGCAACATCCTTCTCGCGCAAGGCGCCGGAATCTTCTGGTCCGGGAACAATACGACCGAGACGACCGCGCAATCGACGACGCGGGGATACATCGAGCAGGGTTGGATCGCGGGAGGTTTCCCGGTGGTCGCCGCCTACGGAATGAGCTCGACGGATGCGTCGAATCTCACGAAGGCGATCAACACCGATTGTCTGCCGCCGAGCTTCGTCTCGAGTTTCCTCGGCTCCAATCTGCGGACCCTGAGCCGCTATCACGTCGTCGCGTGGTCGGGAGTGAAGGCGACGCTGATGGAGACGAGCAACAACAACAACACGGCGCCGACGTTCGGCGCGGTGTATTTCTCTTCATCGCGCGAGGCGCATTTCCTCTATCCGTGGGGCGGCGTATTCGACGGCAACAGCAGCCAGGACCGCAACGGCATCTGCAACGGCACGGCGACGCTCGATCTCGCCGGACACACGATGTCCGCATCGCATCCTGATTGCTTCGGCGGTCAGGCGGCGCAGTCGGCGACGATCAACTACCTGCCGTCGACGACGGTGAAGTATCACGTGATTCTCGATCCGAACGCGGCACCGACGGCGACAACGACGTCGACCTGTCAGTGACGTAGTGCTTCCAACCCCCGGTGTGGCGCAGGCTTTCCAGCCTGCGCTCCGGGGGGCAGGCTGGAAAGCCTGCCCTACACCGGGGCTTCCAGCTCGGCGAGCGCCTCGCTCAGCGACAGCGCTCGCCAGCAATACGGCGCGACCTGCTCCAATCCTGCTTTGCGAAAGGCACCGCGATACCACGCCGCCGGGCGCACGAGGAACGAGTCGAGATCGCCGATCACTTCGTCTTCCTTCGTCAGCACTTCCATGAACGCGATGCCGTTGCACACCTTGGCGACGGTCGTGAGTCCGGCGCGGATCTCGTTGTCGGGAACGTAATGCATCACGTCGGAGCAGACGACGAGGTCGTACGTCTCGAGATCGAGCGACGGCAGCTCACCGAAGGTTGCGAGCCGGATGTTGCGCTGTTTGCCGAAGCGGTGGACGGCGTACTCCGATGAATCGAATCCTGTGTACTGCACGCGCGGACGAAACGCCTGCAGGTGCGCGAGCCACGCGCCTTCGCCGCAGCCGATGTCGAGCACGGAGCGCAGCTGGCGGCGGAGGAAGTACTCCGTCGTCGCGATCGCCAGCGCGACTTTCCGCCGCACTTCTTCGTGGGAGTTGATGCGCGTCGCGCGGTCGTGGTACCAGCGGCGGAAGTATTCGCGGTCGTACTGCTTGGTCATGATCGCTCAGCGGCGCGGCAGAAAGTCCCGCGCATCGAGATACTCCTCGGGGATCAACAGAAACTCTTCGACCGCGTATTTGCGGCGGATTTCTTCGGAAGAGAGATGGTCGGCGAGGATGAGTCCTTCCACTTCGCCGCTCCGTCCCGGCAGGTCCCAGCCCGTCCAGATCTCGGCGTCGCTGTACGGTCGCAGCGAGATCTTTTGCAGGTAACGCGACATTACGTGGCGCGTCCTTTTTTGCGTTGCTCGGGATACAACGACAGGAACTGTTTGAGCGCCGCCATCGCCTCGACGATGCCTTCGGGAATCGTCTTGAGCCGGAGCCAGTAGCAGCCGGGATCGAGCAGGTTGCGCAGCAGCTCGATGAAGTGATTCAGCGAAAGGTAGGTGTTCTGGTAGAGCTTTCCTTTGGCGCCGGCGTCCTGCTGCGTGCGCTGCAGTTTGCTGATGATGCGCGCGGCGAGGTAGTACGGCGTCTGCAGCGCGTCGAACTCCTCGTGCGACATGCGCGGACCTTTGGTGATGTGCTGCCGGTTGACGGTCGCCTGCAGATAGTCGAGCGTGACGAGGACGGCGGTCTTCGGAATCGGACTGCATTTGCCGGTGTCGATCGACTGCGTGAGGAACGCGAGCAGCGTCTTCACCTGCTCGCTGTCGGGATAGCTCAATTCGCGAAGGCCGTACTTTTTCGCAATCGCTCGCTCGTCGATTTGGTTGGGAGGGACCTCCATATGGATCGCGGTGCAGAATAGCACGCTAGAATCACCGCCAATGCAGCCGGTATCCGACATCCTGAGCAAGGCTTCGCTCTTCAATCTTCTCGATCCGTCCGAACGAAATGACCTCGAGCGGACGCTCGAGTGGCGCGCGTTCGGAACGGGGGACACGGTCTTCAGCATCGGCGAGCCGGGCGACTCGATGTACATCGTCGGCAGCGGCCAGGTCGAGCTGTCGGTGAAGGACAACGTCGGCGCGAAGATCGTGCTCGCGACCGCGGGACCGGGCGAACAGTTCGGCGAGCTGTCGCTCCTCGACGGCGGCGCCCGCACGGCCAGCGCGGTCGCGCTCGAGGACTCGATGCTGCTGATGCTCGACCGCGACGACCTGCTCGAGTTTCTCAAAAGCCATCCCGACGCGTCGCTCGACCTGCTCGCGACGATGGGGCAGCGCATCCGCGCGACCGACGAGCTGCTGCGCCGGCGCGTCGCGCGCAACATCAACGAAGAGATCGCGATCCGCAGCACGCCGATGGAACGCTTCGCCGATCTCATCGCCGTCTTCAGCGGCAGCATTCAGTTTCTGCTGCTCAACGCGCTCTGGTTCCTGGCCTGGATTCTTTGGAACACGACGCCGAAGGTCCGGCACTTCGATCCGTATCCGTTCGGCTTCCTGACGATGGTCGTGTCGCTCGAGGCGATCTTCCTCTCGATCTTCGTCCTCGTCAGTCAGAACCGGCAGGCCGCGAAGGACCGCTTGCGCGCCGACGCCGAATATGAAGTGAACTTGAAGGCCGAGCTCGAGGTCGCGCACCTGCACGAGAAGATGGACAAGCTGACCGAGGACCTCTTAGCGCGGATGCCGAAGCCGGAGCGGCCGTCCGCGCGGACGCATGCAGTTAGCGAGTAGCGGGCAGCGGGTAGGAGTTCCTGCTCGCCGCCCGCTACCCGCTGCCCGCTATTTCCAATTCAACTCGAACGTGCACGTGCGGTCGCCGTGGCACTGGCACTTCGTCTCCGTCACCGTCGGATTCGCGCCGCCGTGGCGGAGGATCGACTCCTGGAAGTATCCGATCGCGCTGCCGCAGAAGATCGGGCTGTAGCAGGGGTACGCGCTGTAAATCATCCGCGCGCCGTTCGGCGTCTTCTCGAATTTCACGCTGCCGAATTTCTGATACTGGTTGTGAAAGAGCGCATTGTTTTCCAGGAACTTCTCGAGCTCTTCGGAGTCGAGCGACTTGTACACGCGTCCGATGCCCAGCTCCGCCGACGCCGCGCCGATCAGCGCGAGGACGTTCGGGTAGTTCGCTTTCAGCTCTTCGTGAATCGCGCGATCGAGCTCGATCAGCGACTCGAACTCGCACCACGAAGAGGCGAGGGGAGTCTTCGCGTAGCCGCGCGTCCGCGGCGTCAGCTTCGCCAGCAGTTTGATGAACCCTTCTTCGCCAAGCGTGTCGAGGAGGAACTGCTTCCGCCCGCCGAACATCACGCCCTTCACTTTGCAGACCGAAGGATCGGGACCGATGAGAACTTCTTTTCCTTCGAGGCGGGGCGGGTGTGCGGGCGCGGGGCGCTCCTGCAGCAGGGACATGCGGGGATTCTACGCCGGTGGAGCGGCGCCCGCTTCGGGCGCCGGGATCTCGCGAGTAATCGGCGGCCGAAGCGGCTGCCGCTCCACTATCTCAGACTGCGGAACGCTTCGGGAACGAAGTCTCCGTCGCTCGCTTCGCGCGCGGCGATCGCGATCTGGAACTGCATCACGTCGGCGGGCACTGGATTCTGATAGCCGTCGAGTGTGTCGCGCAGCGCCTCCTGCGCCGAACAATTCGCGGTCTTCACCGAGCGATACAACTTCACCGCGATCGCCTCGGCCGCTCCCGGCGTGAGGAGCGTCGGAATCATCGGTTCGATCGCGGCGAAGTCGGCGTCGTTCAGCTCGATGCCGCGACGCTTCGACAGCGCGCGGATCAGCGCGAAGCTTTCCGTCGGATTCGTCGTCGGGAAGATCGGAATCTTCACGTCGACGCGGCCGGGGCGTTTCAAGTCGACTTCGATCAGGTCGGGACGGCTCGACGCCAGGATCCAGACGATGCGTCCGCGATTCGCGGGATTGCTCATCTGCTCCGCGAACATTCCGTAGATGCGGCCGGAGAGTCCAGAGTCGCTCGATCCCGCTTCGCGCTTGCCGAGCGACTGATCGGCTTCGTCGATGAAGACGAAACAGCGTCCGAGGCCTTGCAGCAGGCGAAAGATTTTCTCGAGATTGCCCTCGGTGCTGCCGACCCATTTGTCGCGGAAGTTCTTCAGCTTCACGACCGGCACGCCCGCTTCGCCGGCGAGGCATTCGACGAGATACGTTTTGCCGGTGCCGACCGGACCGCAGATGAGATAGCCCATCGGCAGCGCCTGCACGTCGTTCATCTGCCACAGCTTCACGTCCTGCCGCAGCCACGCTTTCAGTTTGTCCTGCGCGTGGAAGTCGTCGAGCGTGCGCTTCGACTCGATGAAGTCGATGAGTCCCGCGGAGTCGCGCTCGACCAGCTCCTTGCGCATGTCGACGAGATCGTGCGCGTGCAGCGGCTGACGCTCGTATGTCCGCGTGCGCAGCAGGTTCTCGACGGACGTCAGTGTCGTGCCGGTGAGCTGCGCGGCGAGCGAGTCGTACGCCGGCGCGAACTCCGCGAGCGCGGGCGCGTGGTCTTTCGAGAGCAGCGTGATCGCTTCGCGCAATTCGTCGCTCGACGGGATCGGCACTTCGATCGCGGCCGCACGAGGATTCGTGACGATGAGCGGATGCAGATCGTGCAGGTTGTCGGAGATGAGAAACGTCGCCAGTGAATGGCGCGCGAGTTGATCGTCGGCGGCCCAGTCGCGCATCAGAAGCGCGAGCGCGTTGAGGTCGTAATTGAGCGCGCCGGGCAGCGCGGGCGCGACGAGATGCGCGGCCTTCATGTAGAAGCCGATCTGATAGCAGTCCTGCCCGAGGCGCGTGAGATTCGCGCAGTAGCGGAAAAAGCGGGTGAGCCATTCGGTGGCGGCGCGCGGCGCGCGGGGCAGCTCGGGCGTCTCGCGATAGCCGGGCCACTTCTGCACGATCTCGCCGCCCTTGTCGATGCGTACGCCGTTGCCGAGGTCGTAGGAGAGGATGACGTCGAAGCGCGGCAACATCACGCGCGAGAGAAACTCGTACAGACTGCCGAGCGTTTTCCCTTCGAGGACGAAGCGGTCGTTCACGTTGCCGAACAGCAGGAACTGATTCGCGGCCGTGGACGCGTAAAGAGAGATGAGCTTTTCAGCCCAGTTGGGGAGGCTCATGGGTGCAGGCTCACAGGCTCACAGGCTCATAGACTCATAGGCTCATAGGCGCACAGGCTCATAGGCGCACAGGCTCATAGGCGCACAGGCTCATAGGCTCACAGATCATATTGTGGTCGGTGGCTCCTCTGGGCCCATGAGCCTCTGAGCCTCTGCGCCTGTCCCTGCTCCTTCCTCGATGTTCAACAAGCGCGACGTCAATTCGACGCCGATGGAAATTGCAGCGGGGCGTCCGCGCAGCGTCGCCTCTTCCAGCGCGAGATCGAACTGCGTCTCGATGCGTGCGAGATCGGCTTCGATCTCGTCGAGCGACGTCGCGCGATCGTCGATGTTGTCGAGCCGTCCGCGCAGCAGATCGAGCGTCGCTTGCTTCGAGTCACGCGCCGCCGCGGAGAGTTGCGGCGCGGCGATCTCGCGCTGGAGCGCGTCGATCTGTTTTTGCAGCTCGCGCTCGTCGGCGCTCGGCGCGATGATGAGATTGCGCTGCGCGACGAGGAGTCGCAGAAAGAGAAACGTCAGCTTCTGCAGCGCCTCGCGATTGCTGTCGACGAAGAGATCCTCGTCCGGCGCGGTCTCGCGATACAGCGTCTCCAGTCGCTCGCGCTTGTCTTCGATCTTCTTGTAGCGCTGCCGCGCCGCGCCGCCGACGTTCGACAGCAACCGGTCGCGCGATTCTTCCGTGTCGTCGCGCAACTGACTCACGCGCTGCTCGTCGATCCACTTCTGAAATCCGGGATTCGACGCCATCGTGAGGAGATAAAGGAACTCCCCCGCGGCAGTCACTCCCCAGATCGCGGGATCGAACCATCCCGCGACGAGGCCCGCGACTACCGCGAGCGCGTTCCACGGAACGCGGAGCAGCGGAACGTCCGGTCTCGCGAAGAAGGCGTGCCAGAGATAGCGCATGTCAGGCTACGCCCGATGGCGGCTGCGCTGATGGCGGATGGCGGATGGCAGCTGCGCTGATGGCGGATGGCAGATGGCAGATGGCAGAGGTGATGAAGTGCTCATATTGATCTTTCCACTTTTGCCATCTGCCATCTGCCATCCGCCATCCGCCATCAGCGCAGCCGCCATCGGGCGAAGCCCTCACTCCGTCGCCGGCCCCATCGACTTCACCGGCTCGGCTGCCGGCGCGCTTACGTCCGCGGACGGTTCGATCGCGATTCCTTCTTTTGCCGCAAAGTCGGCGAGCGCCTGTTCGGCGAGCGCCTTCTGTTCTTCTTCCTTCTCCACGATCTCGGAGGTGTTCATCGAGTCGCGCGCGACGCGCGCGCGTCCGGCCGCTTTCTCGCGCTCTTCCTCGACCATCTTGTGCAGGCGGTCGAGTGTGTCGCCCGAGCCGCCGATCGAGGTGATCATTCCCGATGCCATCTCCGTCAGCTCGGCCGTCGCCTTCTTGATCTTCAGATCATCGAGGCTCGACTTCAGCTCCTGAATCTTCGCCTGCGCCGCCTTCACCGACACGTCGCGCGCTTTGATCAATTCTTTGTAGGTCGTCTCCGCCTGCTGCAGCTGCGTGCGGTTCTCCGTCAGCTCGCGCTGGCTGCTCTGCAAACGCAGCGCGTAGTTGCCCGCGGCTTCGCGATTTCCTGCGCGCAGGTTCGCGGCCGTCTTCGCGCGCAGTTCGCGCTCTTCCGTCTCCAGCCTGCGGATCTGCGTCATGAGGCGCTCGCAGAGTCCGGCGTGCGCGGCGAGTCCCTCGTTGTAATTCCCGATCTGCTTGCGGAGGTGTTCCTTCTCCACCTCGAGCAGCGCCTCGGGGTTCTGGCGCTCGAGTCCGGAAATGAAAAGCCCGAAGAAACCGCGGATCAGGTTGCCGAGTCGTTTGAACATGAGCGCTCCTTGCGGACGAGAGTTTATACGTAGACTTGCAGGATGGAGTTCCGATGAACGCAGCCCTGATCGCCGCCGTCTGGATTTCCTTCGCGCCCGTGCTGACGCCGCGGCAGGAGGTCGCCGTGACGACCGCGCTCGGCAAGCTCTATCTCATTGGAGGTTTGCAGGGACGGACCGTGCTCGCGTCGGTCGAAGAGTACGACCCGCTTACGAATCGCTGGCGCTTCATCGCGCCGCTTCCTGCGCCGCGTCACCACGCCGCGGCCGCGGCGATCGGAAACTCGATCTACGTCATCGGCGGCTTCGCGACGATCCTGTTCGATGAAGTGAGGACAGTCTATCGATACGACATCGCCGACGATCGATGGACGCAAGTCGCCGACCTGCCGGCTGCGCGCGGCGCACTGGCCGCGGTTGCGATCAATGGAAAGATCTACACCGTCGGCGGCGTCCCTGGCGGACAAGCGCTCACCGTCTACGATCCCGCGACCAACAGCTGGCGCACGCTTCCCGACATGCCGACGCCGCGCGAACACCTCGCCGCCGCAACTGCTAATGGCATCCTCTTCGTCGCCGGCGGACGCATGAGCGAAAACACGAACGCGTTCGAATGCTACGAGCCCGACCTCGATCGCTGGACCGTACTCCCGCCGATGCCAACCGCGCGCGGCGGCATCGCCGCGGCAACGCTGAAAAACCGCATCTACGTCTTCGGCGGCGAAGGCAACCCCGCCATCCCGGCCGGCGTCTTCGCAGAAACAGAATCCTTCGACCTCGCCACGTTCACCTGGCGCACCGAAGAGCCCATGCCCCACCCGAGACACGGCCTCGGAGCGGCAGCGATCGGCAACTTCATCTTCGTTCCAGCGGGTGCCTTGGTGCAGGGGTTTGGGACATCGAACGTGAATGACGCCATTACCGAGGAGTTGACTCCGCGGAGAAGGTCGGTGCGGCATTAACGGAGTCGTTTTCGCCAGTAGCCGGGGCGCCGCTTCTCGTGGGCAACTGCGACGATTCTTATGACGTTGTCGTCAAGAAAGTACACGAGCGAGTACGGATAAGTGGGAAAAACGTAACGCCGTGTTCCCGCAAGATAGCTGGGCCATTGAGCGGGTGCCTCAATGACCTTCTCGATGGCATGATCGACTTCGCGTTAAGAATCCCGCTTCGGCCGATTCGCTCCGCTTGCGGTACCACGCACGATCTCTTTCGACTTCGGTAACGGCTTCCTCGAAGAACTCGATCTGCATCATCTGCCCGGGCGATGCAAGTGTGCCCGGACTTCAGACCATGGGATTGTCTTCACTGTACCGGCGCGATACTCCGCCATTCGACGCTCGATTTCCGCCGCCCAAGCTTCCTCGACTCCCTCGTCGGCCGGTTCCTCGATGCTTTCGAGCAACATTCCAGCGAGCTCCGCTCGGTCTTCAACCGGCAATCGTGCTGCCTCCTCGTAGAGTTGCTCCAAGGCTCGTGTCATAACCCCCATTCTAAGGAATTGCGGGCCTTGCCGGCAGACTGAAAAGCTATACCGGCGAAGAGAAAAGCTATGCCCGCGAAGTGAATTTCTCAGGATGTAAAAGCGAGCGAAACGAACTGATTCTGAAGTAGATGTGTCTCGTTAGAGGGGCGAAGGCCCTGGAATGCCCTTGACATGTGCGAAATCCCTCCCTAAACTCCGCCACATTCAACAAACCGACCGGTCGGCCGGTAAAACCGGAGGGAATCTGATGATACGTCGCCTGCTCGCCTTGCTTCTCCTTACTTTTAGTGCCGCGGCCGCTTTCGCCCAGATCGACAAGGGGTCGATCGAGGCGGTGGCTCTCGATCAAAGCAAGTCCCCCCTTCCCGGCGTGACCGTCACGGTCGCGCGGCCGGAGACGGGCTTTCAGACCGTCGTCGTAACGGATTCGTCCGGCACCGCGAGTTTCCCGACGTTGCAACCGGGCAATTACGAGGTCTCGTTCGCGCTCGAGGGTTTTGCGCCGGTGTCCGCGCAGAAGTTCGTGCTTCGCGTCGGTCAGGTGGCGAAAGTCGCGGTGACGATGCAGGCGGCGGCGAGTGAGACGATCACGGTCAGTGCGGACGCGCCGATCGTCGACGTGCACAAGACGGACTCGTCGACGAACATCGTTCCGGAGCAGATCGACGCACTGCCGGTCGCGGATCGCGATTTCCAGAAGCTCGCGTTCATCGCGCCGGGCGTGCAGCGCGAGCGCGGCGGTTTCCGCTTCATCAACGGCGGTCCGGTCGTCGGCGCCGGCGGCAACGCATCGCAGACGACGATCTTCGTGAACGGCGTCGATCTCACCGATCAGGTCAACGGACTCGCGCGCGCGCGATTCAGCCAGGACGCGGTCCGCGAGTTTCGCGTGATCACGAATCGCTTCGACCCGGAGATCGGCGGATCCGCGGGCGGCGCGCTGTCGATCGTCACCAAGACCGGCACGAACGACATGCACGGCAACGTGTTCGGATTCTTCCGCGACGCGTCCCTGCGCTCCGAGCGCGCGCTCGAGCTGAAAAAGTACGACGACTACAGCCGCCGGCAGTACGGCTTCACTCTCGGCGGTCCGGTCTCGCGCGACAAGCTGTTCTACTTCGCATCGCTCGAGCGCATCAGCGAGAACAACGTCACGTACTTCCGTCCGGCCGGGACGACGTTCGCGGGGCGCGCGGCCGACGTGAAGCTGCCGACCGATGAGACGCTGCTGTTCGGCAGCACCGACACGAATTTCAATTCGCAGATGACCGGCGGCATCAAAGTCGTTTATCAGAAATTCAAACAGGAGAACTTCCGCGTCGGCAGCAACGCCGGCGACGTCACTGCCGATCCATCGTACGGCCAGACGCTCGATCGCAAGAACTGGAACGGCACCGCCGAATACAACTGGGCGGTGTCTCCCGCTTCGTCGAACGAGGCGCGGTTCCAGTACGGCAAGCGCCGCTTCTCCGAGCCGACGAATTCCGACGCGGTCGCCGAGTGGTACTCGAGCGGCAACACGCTGAAGACCGGCGGCAACATCCTCGGCGATCTTCTCGGCGACGGCTCGACGTGGGAGCTGCGCGACACGTTCCACCACCACATCGCGGCCGGCCGCGGCTCGCACGACCTGAAAGCCGGCGCATCGCTGCAGCATGTGAAAGAGCGCTTCCGCCTCGACACGTACGAGCACGGCCTCTTCATCTACATCACCGACACGAAGGCGCTGCCGCTCGCGTACGCCTACGGCGTCGGCTCGTCCGACGTCGACAGCGACACCGACATCTACGGCGCGTTCCTCGAAGACGCATGGCGGCCGACCGCGCAGCTCACGCTGAACCTCGGCCTGCGCTACGACGTCGACACGAACGGCAACAACGAAGGCTTTACGCATCCGCTGATCCCGACGCCGCGCGATCGCGACACGAACAACTATCAGCCGCGAGTCGGATTCAGCTACGACCTGCGCGGCGACGGCACGAACATCCTGCGCGGCGGCGCCGGGAAATTCATTGGCCGCTATCTCCTCGTTCCCGCGCTCACCGAGCTGCAGCAGAACGGCGTCACCGGCCGCGTCACGTACACGCGCATCAACGGCGCGCTCCTCGGCTTCCCCACGCTCGCGCTCGATCCGAACAATCCGACGACGACCGGCATCCAGTCGAAGCCGGCGATCGCGCTGCTGGCGCCCGACTATCACCAGCCCGAGGCGACGCAGGCGTCGGTCGGATACACGATGAAACTCGGCGCGTCGCGCATGTACTTCGACACCGAGGCGGTCTACGTGAAGGGCTCGGACGAGATCGTGATCCGCGACGTGAACTGGAACGGCAACGCCGTCCGCACGCGTCCGTACACCGCGTACGACCAGGTCAACATGTACACGAACGACGGGCATTCGCAGTATCGCGCGCTCGTCCTCAGCCTCAACGGCAACATCCGCCGGAACGACCTCCTCACCGCGTCCGTCACGGTCGCGAGCAAGAAAAACATCTCCGACGACTTCAGCCCCGACTTCCCGACCGGCTATCCGAATGATCCGCACAACATCGAGGCGGAGTACGGACGCGCGCGCGGTGACGAGCGGCTCCGCGTCGTCCTGAGCGGCGTGTTCCATCTGCCGTGGGGACTCGTGGCCGCGCCGATCTTCGAATACGGTTCCGGCCAGCCGTGGACGCACCGCCTCGGATACGACTTCAACGGCGACGGCAAGAACTCCGATCGTCCGTCCGGCATCGGGCGCAACACCGAAGACGGACCTCCGTTCCGCCAGCTCTCTCTTCGTGTAACGAAGGGCTTCGACTTCGGCATGGGCAAAGTCGAGGCGATCGCCGAGGTGTTCAACCTGACGAACCTGACCAACTACGACGTGCAGTCGATCACCGCGGGCGAGTTCCTCAGCGGACCGACGGCCGCGAACCCCGCGCTGGCGGCGGTGAAGAACCCGAACTTCGGAAAATTCAATTCGGCCTTTCCGGCGCGCGAGTTCCAGTTGGGCGTGCGGTGGGTGTTCTGATCGTCATCCCGAGCGTGAGCGAGGGATCTGGGGCTCGGGTGGCGGTACGACGCACGTGCTTCGATGCCCCGCCCACCCAGGTTCCTCGCTGAACGCTCGGAATGACAGGTGCACGATGGACCTGAACCTCAAAGACAAGATCGTCGTCGTCACCGGAGGCGCGGCCGGAATCGGCCGCGCCACGGTGGCGGCCTTCGAAGCCGAAGGCGCGAGGGTGATCGTGTGGGACATGCCGGACGTCGACGTTACCGACGTTAACGCTGTTAACGCAGCTGCCAACGACGTCGCCGCGCAGTATGGACGCATCGACGTGCTCGTCAACAACGCCGGCATCGTGCGCGACGCGCAGCTGGTGAAGTGGAAAGACGGCGAGGTCGTGTCGACGATGAGCGACGACGTGTTCGACGCGGTCATCAACGTCAACCTCAAAGGCGTCTTCAACTGCACGCGCGCCGTCGCGCCGCACATGATCAAAGGCGGCGGGGGAGTGATTCTCAACGCGTCGTCGATCGTCGGCCTGTACGGAAACTTCGGACAGACGAATTACGCGGCGACGAAAGCGGGCGTGATCAGTTTCACGAAGACGTGGGCGCGCGAGCTCGGCCGGTTCAACATCCGCGTCAACTGCGTCGCGCCGGGATTCATCGCCACCGACATGGTGAAGTCGATGCCGCAGAGCATCCTCGACTCGATGGCCGGCAAGACGCCGATCGGAAAACTCGGCGAGCCGAAAGACATTGCCAACGCATACGTGTTTCTCGCCAGCGATGCCGCGAAGTTCGTGCACGGCACGGTGCTGAGCGTCGATGGCGGACTGGTGATGGGAACGTGAGAAGGCTCATGGGCACATGGGCTCAGAGGCTCATAGACGAGCTCCTGTGCGCCCATGAGCCCATGAGCCCATGAGCCACGAGCCCATGAGCCATGAGCCATGAGCCTATGAGCCTATGAGCCTCGATATGTATGCAACGATAGTTTCCACCGGCGCCTATCTGCCGGAGATCGAGATCACGAACGACGCGTTGCGCGCGAGGTTCAACGGCAACGCGCCGGAGTTCGTCGACAAGATGGAAGCGTCGAGCGGCATCCGCTCGCGCTGGTACGCGCCGTCCGACTGGGCCGCGTCCGATCTCGCGCTGCGCGCTGCGCGGCAGGCCCTCGACCGCGCGCACAAGAAGCCGGAAGATCTCGATCTCATCATCCTCGGCACGGACTCGCCGGACTACATCACGCCCGCCACCTCGGTCGTGCTGCAAGGAAAGCTCGGCGCGAAAAACGCCGGCACGTTCGACGTCGGCTGTGCCTGCGCTTCGTTTCCGACCGCGATCTCCAACGCGGCGGGACTGATGGCGACGAATCCGTCGCTGAAGACCGTGCTCGTCGTGTCCGTCTACCTGATGCACAAGCTCGCGAAGGAAGATGATCCGATGATCTTCTTCTACGGCGACGGCGCGGGCGCGGCGATCCTCGAGCGCAGCGAAGAGCCGGGATTCATCTCGTCGGCATTTCAGGCTGACGGCACGTACGCGAAAAACTGGCTGATCCCCGCGGGCGGCACGGTCGAGCCGGCGACGGAAGACGCGGCGCGCGAAGGGCGCACGATGGTGAAGATGTTCGAGCGTTATCCGCCCGAGATCAACAATGATGGATGGCCGCGCCTCGTGCGACGCGTTGCGTCGAACGGAAACTTCGACGTCAAAGAGATCGACTTCGCGATCTTCACCCAGGTGCGCAAGCCGACGATCGAGCTGGTGATGAATGATCTCGGCCTGCCGATGGAGAAGACGCACACGATCATGGAGCGCTGGGGCTACACCGGCTCCGCGTGCATTCCGATGGCGCTCGACGACGCGCTGCAGCAGAAGAAGATGAAGCCGGGAGATCTGGTCGTGCTGGTCGGATCAGGAGTCGGCTACAACCAGGCCGCCGCCGCCTTCCGCCTTCCGACCGTCGAGAGGCGCCTCTTTGGAAATTAACTCCGCCGCCGAATTCGTGCAGCTGACGCGCGGCGCGCTCGCCGCCGCCGGCTTCGCGCGCCGCGAGATCGACGGCACGGTGTACTTCGATACGGATGTCATCCCGAGCGTGAGCGAGGGACCTGGGTGGGTGGGGCAACGAAGCGCGCACCCACCCGCCCAGGTCCCTCGCTCCGCTCGGGATGACAAAACAATCGTGCTCGTGCACGGAGTGAACGATCACGCTGGAACGTGGTTCGCGATCGCTCCAACGCTCGCAAAAACCCATCGCGTGATCCTTCCCGATCTCCCCGGCCACGGCGAGAGCGCGCCGAAAGACGGACCGCTCCCGATCTCGCTGATGGTCTCGCAACTCGATCGAGTGGTGCGCGCCTCCGGCGCGCCTTTGATCACGCTCCTCGGCAACTCGATGGGCGGCTGGATCGCCATGCTCTACACACTCGCGCATCCGACCCGAGTCGAACGATTGATCCTCGAATCCTCCGGCGGACTCGCACTCTCGCTCGCATCGCCCGTCGTCGCAACCAATCGCGACGAAGCGATGGTCATCCTCCGCAACGTGCACGGCCCGCACTATCAACCGCAGGAGTGGGTGATCGACGCGCTGCTGCAGCGCGCGACTTCCTCTCCGATGCTGCGCGTCAGCGAAATGATCGAGCATCTCGTCGACGCGCGCCTCGGCGACATCACGGTGCCGACGACGATTCTCTGGGGCGCCGACGACGGCGTCGTCCCGCGCTCCTATGCCGAAGCGCTGCGCGATGGAATCGCGAATGCGAAGATGCACGTCATCGAAGGCGCCGCCCACATCCCGCACCTGCAACAGCCGGAGCGATTCCTCCAATGTTTGACTTCGACCTGCTGAGCGAACGCGCGCGCGTCACGCCCGATCGCCTCGCGCTCGTGTCGATCGAAACCGGCGAGCGCCTGACGTACGCGCAACTCGACGAGCGCACCGAGCGCGCAGCGCAAACGTTGCGTGCGATCCTGAAGCCGGGGGACCGCTTTGGCATCCTCGCGCACAACTGCATCGAATTCCTTGAGCTGTTCTTTGCAGCGGGAAGAGCCAACGCAATCGCGGTTCCGCTATCGACGCGCGCGACCGCGCACGAGTTGACGCACATCGCAACCGATTGCGAAATGCGCGCACTGTTCTACACGAACGAATTCGCCGATATTGCTCTCGCGCTACCCGTCCCCACGAAGCTCGCTTTTCCCGCGCCCGCGCCCGTGCCCGCTTCCGCGCCCGGGGCGGCGGTTTTAGTCGCTTCGCTCGCCCCCACCCCGGGCGCGGGAGCGGGCGCGGGCACGGGAAAAGACCGGGGCGCGGGCGCGGGTTCGGGCGCGGGTCCGGACGAACAAACTTACTGTCTGTTGTACACGAGCGGCACGACGGGAAAACCCAAGGGCGTCATGATCCCCAAACGCCAGCTCTACTGGAACGGCTACAACACGGCGCTCAATTGGGGCTTGAGAGAAGACGACGTCTCCCCGGTCTTCACTCCGCTCTACCACGCCGGCGGCATCGCCGCGTTTCTCATCCCCATCTTCTGCGCCGGCGGCACGATCGTCCTCCATAAATCTTTCCACGTCGCGCAGGTCTGGCGCACGATCGAACAGGAGCGCTGCACCGTCGTGTTGGGCGTGCCGACCATCTGGAAGTTGTTGATGGAGGCGTCGGAGTTCGCGACCGCGGACTTGAAATGCGTCCGCTGGTTCATCTCCGGCGGCGCGCCGCTCCCGCAGTACATCATCGACGCGTATCAACAGCGCGGCGTCGTCTTCAAACAGGGCTACGGCATGACCGAAGTCGGCGTGAACTGCTTCACGATGACGGTCGAGGATTCGTTCAGGAAACCAGGATCGATCGGCAAGCCGATGCTCTTCACCGAAGTGAAGCTCGAGAACATGGACGGAAATGTCGGCGAGATGTACATCCGCGGACCGCACGTCTCCCTCGGCTACTGGAACAACGAAGAGGCGACGCGCGCGGCATACGGCGACGACGGCTTCTTCCGCACCGGCGATCTCGCGCGACGCGACGAAGACGGCTTCTTCTACATCGCCGGACGCCGCAAGGAAATGTTCATCAGCGGCGGCGTGAACGTCTATCCCGCCGAGATCGAAGCGGAGCTGGTCGCGCATCCGTCCGTCTCCGACGCCGCCGTCATCGCCATCCCCGACGACACGTGGGGCGAAGCCGGCGTCGCCTTCATCGTCGGCAACATCACCTCCGACGATCTCACCGCCTACCTCGGCCTGCGCATCGCGAAATACAAGCTCCCGCGGCGCTTCGTCTTCGTAGACGCATTGCCGCGTACACCGTATGGAAAAGTAGAGAAGGAGAAGTTACGGACGCTGCTGAGCTAGCATTGCCGCGGATGACCCAGGAAGAGCGCTCCGAGAAATCGAAGCAGCAGATCCTCGACGCCGCGCTGAAGCTGTTCTCGCACAAGGGATACGGCGCGACCAGCGTGCGCGACATCGCCGAGGAGGCGGAGCTATCGAAGGGAAACGTGTATCACCACTTTCCCGACAAAGAGGCGATCTTTCGCGGACTGCTCGACCGCTACTTCCAGGCGATGGGACAGCCCGACTTTCCGTTCAACCGCGTCCTCCTCAACGGCACGTTTCCGGAGAACCTCGAGGACATGGGCAACGCCATCCGCGAGATCGTCCGCGACTATCGCGAATACGTCGCGCTGATCTACGTCGACGTCGTCGAATTCGACGGCACCCACGTCCGCAAGTTCTACAGCGACATGGCCGAGCGCTTCGACGCGTTCATGAAAGCGCACGGCATGGAGAAAGAGCTCGAAGGAAAACTCGCGCCCGGACTCTCGCCCGTGTCCGCGGTCATGCTCGCCACGCGCATCTTCTACAACTACTTCACCGTCGAGATTCTGTTCGGAGTGAAAGACCACTTCGGAAAAGAGACCGATGCGGCGGTGCGGGAGATCTCGCGGATTTTGAGGCATGGGATGTTGAAGGGGTAGGGACGAGCGCGTGCGCGGGTGATTGAAGCGATCTCGCTTGAACGTGCTTTTCGTGCACCGGCCGGGAACGCAGAACGCAGAGCGCAGAATGTAGAAGTGAGAAGCACATCCGCCCATCGATGCGTTTCGGGCGGCCTTCTTACTTTTACGTTCTGCGCTCTGCGTTCTGCGTTCCGGGCCGGTGCGCGCAAAGCACGCAACAGGCGTACGATTCGCCCAATCATGCGCAACCTGCTCTTCGTCTTCCTGCTCGCGGGCCCTGCCCTGCTCGCCCAAACTCCCTTCCAGGAAAAAGTCACCGTCACGTACGTCGAAGTTCCGGTCACGGTCCTCGGCCGCGACAACGCTCCCGTGCGAGGACTCACGAAGGCAAATTTCGAGCTGGTCGATGACGGGCAGAAGCGCACGATCGAATCGTTCGACGCGATCGACTTCGCCGCCGCGGAAACGCGGAAAGCGGTCTCGCCGCTGAACCCCGCGGCGCGCCGCAATTTCCTTTTGCTCTTTGACCTCTCGTACTCCGCGCCGAATTCGTATGCGCATGCGCAGGAGGCCGCGCGCAATTTCATCGCGCGCAGCGTCAACCGTCGCGATCTCGTCGCCGTCGCTTCCGCCGACGTCAATCGCGGCGTTCGTTTTCTCACGTCGTTCACGACCGATCGCGAGCTGCTGCTCGCCGCGATCAGGGACCCGTACAGCTTCCGCTCGTTCGATCCGCTGTCGATCGCCATCGCCGGCATCATCAACAACGAGGCGCCGGGCAGCGGTCCCGCGCCTTCGGGCATCGATCGCGCCGGAGCCGCGGAAGTGGCGATCGCCGATGTCGCGCGGCAGATCAACCGCGAAGAAGAAGGCTATCGCCGCATGCGCGTGAAGAAGCAGGTGGAGATGCTCGGCGCGGTCGCGCACTCGCTGCAGAAACTCGCCGGACGCAAACACATCGTGCTGCTCTCCGAGGGATTCGATCCGCGACTGATTCAGGGCCGGCTCGCCGGCGACTCGAAGGAGCAGAACGAAGAGAACACATTCTCGACGGCGGGCGAGGTGTGGAAAGTCGACACGGAAAAGCGATTCGGCAGCGCCGGGATGCAGAAAGACGTCGAGATGATGGCGGAAGAGTTTCGTCGCGCGGACGTCGTGTTGCACGCGGTGGACATCAAGGGACTGCGCGTGCAGAACGACGTGATGACCGGCGCGAACGCGAGCTCGAACGAAGGTTTGTTCGTGCTCGCGAATTCGACGGGCGGCACCGTCTTCCGCAATTCCAACGACATCTCCTCCGAGTTCGATCGCCTCGCGAAGCAGCACGAAGTCGTCTACGTCCTCGGCTTCCAGTCGCCGGTCGGCAAGGCCGGCGACTTTCACGAACTGAAAGTGAAGCTCGTCAACGTGCCGGGCGCGCGCGTGCAGCATCGCGGCGGCTACTACAGCGCGGGTCCGCTGTCGGCGCTCGAGCGAACGCTCTCGACCGCGGAAGTGATCATGAACGACATCCCGCAGAACGACATCGACGTCGCGGCGATGGCCGCCGCGTTCCCGACGTCGAGCGAGAAGTCGCAGGTGCCGGTCATCCTCGAGATCAGCGGCGCGGATCTGTTGAAGAACGCGCGCAACGACAACGCCGGCGTGGAGATTTTCGTCTACGCGTTCGACGACGACGGACTCGTGCGCGACTCGGTCTTCCAGCGGATGCGCCTCGACATGAAGACCGTCGGCGACAAATTGAAAGAGAGCGGCGTCAAGTTCTACGCGACGCTCAGCCTGCCGCCGGGACACTACGCGATCAAGAGCCTCGTGCACGTCTCCGAGTCGGACAAGAACGGATATCAGCGCGTCGAGGTCGACGTTCCGGCGTCGAACGACGTCGCGGTGCTGCGTCCGATCTTCTTCGAAGACGGCGCGCAGTGGGTGATGATCAAGGGCGACTCGAACGACAAGACCAACGCGCCGTATCCGTTCATCTACGACAACGGCTCGTTCATCCCCGCCGCGCGCGCGAGCCTGCGCAAAGGCGAGCCGCGTCTCTTCACGCTATGGGTCTTCAACGCGCAACGCGACGAGCTGACGTGGGAGATCGCGCCGGCGGCGCGGCTCGTCTCGGAGTCGAAGCCCGACGGCAGCGACATCACGAAATTGCTGTTCGCGCTCGAGCAGGTGCCGGCGGACGTGCGCGAGCTCGACGTCGTGATCCACAAGAAAGGCTCAACCGACCAGCGCCGCGTCACCGTGCCGCTGTTCGTCCGCTGACCAATGTGGTGACCGCTGCCCTCAGCGGGTCACAGCGTCGCCGATGGCGGCGCCAGCGGCGCGTTTCGCGCCGCCGCGACCGCTGAGGGCAGCGGTCGCCACAAAGCTTGGGTGTTTTCACTGCCTCTGACGGCGATAGACGATCACGTCGCGCGCACGCGGCGCGCGGAACACGGCTTCTTTTCGGAACGCGCCGAGCTTCGCCGTGATCGCGGGCGTGACGTCGCTCTCATAAAGAATCACCGCATCCGACTCGGCGAAGATCTCGTCGACATGCTGCGGCGGAGTGCCCAACTCGATCGCCTTAGCCCCGCGCGTCAGATACAACTTGTCCCCGCACGCCCACGGCTGACTGCTCGCGACCACGCGCGCATGCGGATCGCGGCCGACGAAGCGCGCGGCAGCGACCGCAGGACGCGACTCGTGCTCGAGAAAACGAATGCCCCACAGATTCCAGACCAACGAGATCGCGAGGAGCGCGATCGCGACATTGCGTTTCATTCCTGTGAACCCAATCGCTCCAAGAACCGCAAGGAAGGGAATCACGCCCTGCAAATAGCGCACTTCCTTGTGCGCAATCAGCGACAGCAGCGCGAGCGGAATCAGCACGAACCACCACGTCTGTGAGCGCCGCGCCTTCCAGAAAAACGGCAGGAGCGTCAGCGCACACCACCGCGGCAGCATCTCCAGATACCAAAACAGCGACTGATGCTTCACGCGCGACGCGAAATCACGCTCGACGAGCGTGAGCTGCGCAAACTTCCGCAAGCTCGAAAACGGCGCGCCCCATCGAACCCAATCGAACACTCCGACAGTGATCGCAATCGAGCCGATCGCACCCGTCGCCACCTGCCACGCCCGCCGCCGCGCAATGATGAGCAGCGGAATCAGGTAAACGATCTCGCTGTAGCGGTCCGCAAACGCGACCCCGGTCAGCGCGCCTGCGACAAATGCATTGCGCTCGACCATCAGCGCCGCTGCCGTGATGCAGCACGTCGCGATCACGCGAGGATAAGTCGTGCTGCCGAAGCCCAAAGGCAGCCAATGCAGTGCGAAGAGAAGCGTGGCAATGATCGGCGGCGCGTTCCAGCGCACCGCGAGCTTGTACACAAGCACGATCGTCAATGAAGACGCGATCGCGAACGGAATCGTCGCGATCACGATCAGCGCGGACAGACTCGTAATACCGGCGTGCGTCGCAATCCAAATCAGCGGCGCCACGAACACGTCCGCCACAAACGTGTTCCGCACATCCCACGTGCCGTAATCGAAGCCGACGGCGAGTCGAAACGACTCGCCGAGGACTTCGACTTCATCGCCAGTGAGAAATCCGTAGAAATGATGCGCGAGCCACAGTTGCAGCGCAGCGTTGACGGCGGCAAGCGCGTACAGCGCGCGGCGGGGGATCACGCCGCAATCATGACAGCCTTCTTTTTGGACTGCGGCAGCTACGCAGACCGTCTCAAAAACTAACTGCTCATGAAACCGTCATCCTGAGCTGCGTGAGACAGCGACGGATCTCTGAATACGCAAACTTTTCGCATTTAGAGATCCTTCGGCGTCTCCGCGCCTCAGGATGGCGGACCAGATGGCTTTGAGACGGATAGACGCCTCACATCGCCCACGCGTATCCCACCTTCACGAACAGCGTCCGATCCGCCACGGTCACGTCATACGTGTCGTTCGCGAGTCGCGTCGACGAGTAGCCGACGAAGAGCACGGTCTGTGGGTTCACTTTGTACGAGAAGAGGAACTGCGGGAAGACGCGCTGTGAATGCGAGTCGACTGCGAACTTGTAGAGCGACGGGTCGCGGTCGATGTCGCTGTATTGGACGATCGCGCGGACGAACATCCGCACGTTGAATTGGTAGACGGCGCGGAATTCGGCGACGTCGGCGGTGTAGAGGCGGCCGTCGTCGACGTAGAGGCGCTCGTTCGTGTCGCCCAGTGAGAGCTCGAGGTGGCGCGTGGCCTTGAAGCGGATGAAGGGGGAGAGGCGGACGCGCGTCGCGGGGCGCGTGTTGGCGAAGTCGATCTGACTTCCGGCATTGAGCTCGGCGCTGACGTAGACGCGTTTGTGCGGCGTCACCTCGGCGTGCACGTTGAGGAACTTCTCATTGTTGAACGTGACGCCGTTGAAGAAGCGGTCGCGCGTGCCGAAGTCGATGTTGGCGAACGACTGCTTCGGTCCGCCGACGCCGAACCACATCTCCCACTCTTCTTCGAGTTGATTGCCCGTGCGCGTCTCGGTCGTGCGATCCCAATCGCCGCCCCAATACATGCGCGACCACCACGTCTTCTTGTCCTTCGCCGGCCAGAACGTGCGCTCGAGTCCCGCGATCGCCTGTCCGTATCCGACTTGCGGGATGAACCCGGAGTCGGCGCGAAAATCGTCTCCGACGTATTCGTAGCTCGCGTTCCAGTACCACTTGCGCGAGCGGTGGTAATAGCGCCCGAACGCGGCCTGTCCGGACAGCGAGTCCGCCTGTTGAAAATCGGCCGCGATGTTTGCTGGATATTTCGTGTTCGACGTCATGACCTGCCCGCGCACCGTATCGGCATCGGTGACGCGGAAGTTCCAGTCGACGGCGCCGACGCGATTGGAGTAGTCGCCGCCGGACCGCGTCGTGAAGAGCGCGCCGACGTTGGAGCGCTTGCCGACGTCGTAGCGATAGCGCAACACCGCGGCGAGATTTTTCTCGTCGAGCGTCGTCAACGCTGAGCCCTGGCTGCCCGGAATCAACAGGTTTGTTTTCGCGTCCTGCGCGACGAAGACGCCGCCGCCGTTGTGTCCTTCTTTTCCGGTCAGCTTCACGCCGAAGTCGGGCGCCGCGATCGTGCGCGTGTACACGGCAGGGAACGGAGTCTCGAACAGATCCGCGCCTTCGAGGAAGAACGGGCGCTTCTCGTTGAAGAAGAGCGCGAACGTGTTGTTGATGTCGAGCTGCTGCGAGTCCGCTTCGACTTGTGAGAAGTCGGGATTGATCGCCGCGTTGAACGTGAGGTTCGGAGTCACGCCCCACTTCGCGGTCAGACCCGGCTCGGTGTTGAACGAGCCGTTCGCGAGCGGGGAGCCGAGGTTCGGTCGGGCGTCGGTGCGCTGCGAGGTGACGGTCGGCGAGAGCTCGACGTTGCGTCCGGGCGTGATGCCGCGGAAGCCGGTCAGCTTCGACATCTGGCAGACGTAGCAGCTGCGATTGCGATTCTGCGGGTGCAGTCCCATGCGATAGCGCTGCTCGCGCGGATAGATGCGCAGGATGTCGATGCCCCACGTCTGCACGTCGTCGTTGTGCTTGAAGCGGATCTGGCTGAACGGAATCGTCATCTCCGCTTCCCAGCGGTCCTCGTGAATTTTTCCGGCCGACGCCCAGATCGCGTCCCAGCTGTCGTCCTCGTTGCCGTTGACGTCGTTGTTGGTGAGGTCCATCTGCACGCCGAGCGGATTGACGAAGAACTCGAACGCGCGGCGCTCGTCGTTGAAGGTGTCGATGGCGATGCCGGCGAAGTCGTCCTGATACCCGCGATCACGATCGCTGATTTGCGCGCGGATCGCGTGGACGTCGGGATCGAACGCGCGGATGCCGACGTAGAGGTTCTTGTCGTCGTACCCCAGGAAGACTTCGGTCTTCACGCGGGCCTTGATGTTGTCACCGGGGAACGTCTCGAACGGCAGCTCGATCGCCTTCGCGCCGGACCACTCGCCGTCGCTGATCGTGCCGTCGACGGTGATCGGCTTGTTGAGCCGCGAGATGTTGTAACCCGGCTTGTCGGTCGCGAAGAGCGGCGCGGCAAGACACACGACGAGCGTGAACGTGAGAATCGTTCGCATGAGGGACTCCTTCTCTTTATGGTGGGGCGCAGGCTTTCCAGCCTGCGACCCGAGGACAGGCAGGAATGCCTGTCCTACACGGGAGCGGTAGCTGACGGGTTGAGGACGCGGCGGCTAACGCCGCCGCGCCCTCAGGTCATCCAGGAGAGCATCCCAGCGCGGATCGTCGTGAAGCGCGTCGAGATCGTCGTCGCCTTTCATGTGGCCGCGCAGATCGAAGCCGGCGTCGCGTGCTTTCTCGAGCCACGCGAACGCGGAGTCACGATCGCCCTTGAGCGCGTACCCACAGGCGATGTTGTAGGAAGAGGTGCCGATGCGGTGATTGAGCTGGATGGCGCGCTGGAACGCGTCGATGCCGGCGTTCAGCTCGCGTGCCTGCAGCGCTGCGAATCCGAGGTTGAACCAGGGGCGGCCCGAGGACGGATACTTCTGCGTCATCGCGCGGTGGTGCTCCATGACCTCGCGCCACTGGTCGCGATCGTTCTTGTCGGAGTCATTGTCGCAGCAGCCGCGCATCTCGAAGTCTTTCGCCTTCTGCCGCAGCTCATCGAACCCGCTCTGTTCGCGCAGGCGCGCGATGTCGGGATCGCTGTCGAATTTGTCCTCGCTGTCGAATCCGAGGTCGACGGCTTTCGCCAGCGAGGCCATGCCGTTCGCGACGTCGCCTTTCAGCGAGTACGCGCAGGCGATGTTGTACATCGACGTCGACTCCTTCTCGCCGGCGTCGATCGAGTGCTGGAACGCGTCGATCGCGTCATCGAGCTTGCGGAGGCGCAGCAGGTCGTATCCGGCCTGGAACCACTCGTTGGTGTTCTCTTTGACGTCGAAGCCGAAGTTGAACTTCTCGGTTTCCTTCTGCTTCGTTTCCGTCTTGCCGGAGCGCAGCTCTTCGTAGCGCTGCACCACTTCCTTCACGCGGCGCGTGGCGATCTCGCCGCCCTGCGCGCTCAGCGCGCGGACGAATTTCGGATCGCTGCGGATCGGATCGAAATCCGAGTCGTCGGCGATCTTGTCCATGTCATCCCATCCGGCATCGATCGCTTCCTTCAGCGCAAGAATCGCCGAGTCGGTGTTGCTCGCCAGCGCGTAGGAGCACGCCGCGTTGTAGAGCGACGTTGCCTTGCGGTAGTCGTCCTGCGCGGCGCGGCGGAACGCGACCGCGGCTTCGGGATAGCGATCGTTGTGATAGTAGTTGTAGGCGCGCTCGTACCACTCCTCGCCGTCGCGCGGCTCGCGCGCGAACTGATCGAGGCGCTTGTCGTACTTGCCGAGCTTCGCCAGCACGTAGTCCTCGAGCGCCTCGACGTCCGGCGTCACCGTGACCGTCGAGTTGCTCTTGATCTTCTCGTCGTCGTGCTTCTTCTCCGCGAGCAGCTCGTGTTTTTCCTTCGCCGGCTCGGCGATGAGACGGATCGCGGAGAGCGGGATGAGACACGCGACGACGACCGCGCAGGCGACCGCGACGCGGCGTCCGCCGAACACGCGGCGCACGACATGCGGCTGCAGGATCGACAGGAGGCGTCCTTCGAGCTGCGACTTGCGCGACATCGCCAGCGTGACGGAGCGGAACGGATCGAACGTCGGCATCGAGCGCGCGATTGCGAGGAGATGATCCGCGTAGTCGGACGGCTTGGTGCCGCTTGCGAGGACGAGATCGTCGCACGCGCGCTCGCAGTCGTTGCGGCCGGCGCGCTCGAGCGACCACGCCAGCGGGTGATACCAGAACACGCACGCGGCGATGCGCGTGAGGATGAGCGAGATGCCGTCGAAGCGCTTGAGATGCGCGAGCTCGTGCAGCAGCACGACGCGCAGGCGCTCGACCGGCCAGGTCACGACGTCGGCCGGAAGCAGCAGCACCGGCTTGAAGAAGCCCCACAGCACCGGGACGCTGATGCGCGACGAGCGCAAGAGACGGACGTCGCGCTCGAGCGCGAGCTGATCGCGCGCGCGGTCGAGCTCGAGGAGCGCTTCGTCATGCGTCACTTCTTCGGCGCGCTTCGCGACGTACCAGGCACCGAGCATGCCGAGGATCATTTGGGCCAACATGAGCAGCGCGACGATGTCGAGCGAGACGACGATCAGTCCCTTCCACGTCGTCCGCGTGATGTTCATCATGCGCGCCATCGCGGTGAGGCGCTCTTCCTTCACCACGCCGCTGGCCTTGGCGATGTTGAGCGCGCCGTTGATGGTCGGCGATGGCGTCGCGGACTCTTCGTCGAGCGCGCCGACGAGGTTGCGATTGTTCTGTACCGGCTGTGGGGGAGTGGTGCGCGCCGCTGGCGCGCCTGCGGGCGGTGGCGTGGCTTGCGCCACCACCACGTTCCACGCGGGGATGATCAGCGTGAGCACCGGCATCGCCGCGACGCCGACGAGGGCGGCGGTGGCGACGAGGTGCCGCGTCGCAGCCGACGCGCGCGGCGTCACCGCGAGCAGCAGGCGCGCGATGGCGAGAATGAGAGTGGCCTTGGCGAGGATGAGCAGGAGCCCTTCTCCTCCGCCTGCGGCCTGAATTCGTGCGGCAAGCTCGAACAGCGTAGCCATCAGCGTCCCTCCTTGCGCGCCTCGCCGATCAGCGTCGAGAGGCGGTCGAGCTCTTCATCCGTCATGTTCGCTTTCTGCCGCTCGATCAGCGTCGCCACAACATTCGCGGCCGAGCCGTCGAAGAACGTGGCCAGCAATTGATCGAGCGCCGAAAGACGCACGCGATCGCGATTCACGGTCGGGAGATAGACGTACTTCGCGCCGTCGTGCTGGTGTTTCAGATGTCCCTTCTGCTCGAGCACGCGCAGCGTCGCGCGCACCGCCGAATACGTCGGAGGGTCATCCATCGCGTCCATCACTTCCGTCGCTGTTGCGCGGCCGCGGGCAAAGATGATGTTCATCATCTCCCGTTCGCGCCTGCTCAAAGTATCGGTTTTCGGCATTTGCTGTCTCCGGTCATGGTGCTGGATTTCCAACACGGTGCTGGAAATCTAGCAGTGGTTACGGGATTTCGCAATCCGAGGTTGCGGTGGACACAGTTTGTTCACAACGAGGCTCAAAGGCTCAGAGGCTCACAGGCGCATGGGCTCATAGCGCTCTGAGCCTTTGAGCCCATGAGCCTCTGCGCCTACGATGGCTCATGCCGCAACGCGTCGCCTGGCGAATCGTGCTCACCTTCGCCGCAGTCAAGCTCGTCCTCGCGTTCTACGCCTCCGGCTACTACGACTACTTCCGCGACGAGCTCTACTTCATCGCCTGCGGGCGTCATCTTGACTGGGGCTACGTCGATCATCCGCCGCTCGTCGCGATTTACGCCTGGATCGGCGAGCACCTCGGCGGCGGCCTGCGCGGCTTTCGCCTCCTCTCGACGCTCGCCGGCACGCTGCGTCTCGTGCTGACCGGCGTGCTCACCGCGCGCCTTGGCGGCGGTCGCGTGGCGCAGGCACTCGCGTGCGTCGCGGTGCTGCTGACGCCGTGCTATCTCGCGGTCGACACGATCATGTCGATGAATGTATTCGAGCAGGTGATCTGGCTCGCGTGCGTGCTGATCGTCGTCGAGATCGCGAACGGCGCGAGCGAGAAGTGGTGGCTCGCGTTCGGTGCGGTGGCGGGCATCGGGTTGCAGAACAAGCACTCGATGGTTTTTTTCGGTGCGGCAATCTTCGCGTCACTGCTCCTCACGCCGATGCGCCGATCATTGATGCGACCATGGATCTGGCTCGGCGGCGCGATCGCGCTCGTGATCTTTCTGCCGAATCTCATCTGGGAAGTGCAGCACGACTTCGCGACGCTGGAGCTGCTGCGCAACGTGAAGGCGACGGGCAAGAACGTCGTCCTCGGACCGATCGCATTCGTCGTGCAGCAGGCGATGATGCTCAATCCGTTCTTCGCGCCGCTCTGGATCGCGGGCCTCATTTTTCTCTTCCTGCGGCCGCGTTACCGCGTGCTCGGATGGACGTACCTCATCCTGCTGGTCATCATGATCAAGCTCGAGGCGAAGGACTACTACCTCGCGCCGATCTACACGATGTTGTACGCGGCCGGCGCGGTTTGGCTGTCGGCGCGGCGATGGGCGTGGATCGCGATGCTCGCGCTGATCGTCATCGGCGGACTGATCTCCGCGCCGCTCGTGCTGCCGCTTCTCCCGCCGGAGAAATACCTCGCATATCAGCGCGCCCTCGGCGTGAAGCAGCACAAGACCGAAGTGTCATTCAACTCGGAGATGCCGCAAATCTTCGCCGACCAGTTCGGATGGCGCGAGATGGTCCGCGAAGTCGCGCGCATCTACGACGCGCTGCCGCCGGACGTGCGCGCGAAGACGGCGATCTATTGCAGCAACTACGGCGAAGCCGGCGCGATCGATTTCTACGGACCGCAATACGGCCTGCCGCGTGCGATCAGCGGACATCAGAACTATTTCTTCTGGGGACCCCGCGACTACAGCGGCGAGTCGATGATCGTGATTGCCTCGGCCATCGTCCGCACGCGTCCGTTTTACTCACGCATCGACACCGTCGGACAACGCAACCATCCGTACGCGATGCCGGACGAGAACGGACCGATCTTCTACTGCGTTACAAAGCGTCCGCTGCGCGAGATCTGGCCGAACTACAAGAACTGGCGGTGATGACCTCGGTTGCGCGGTTACTCGGTTGCGCAGTTGCGCGGCGGGCAGGCGCTACTTTGCCGCGCAACCGCGCGACCGCGTAACCGCGTAACCGCGTGATATACGATTCGCCTCCATGTCCGGACCGATTACAGAGTTCATCGACCATCACTACCGCCACTTCAACGCCGCCGCGTTGAAAGCCGCGGCGATCGACTACAACAAGCATCTCGAGAAGGGCGGGAACATGCTGGTCACGCTCGCCGGCGCGATGTCGACGGCGGAGCTCGGGCTGTCGCTCGCGGAGATGATCCGCCAGGGCAAAGTGCACGCGATCAGCTGCACCGGCGCGAACCTCGAGGAAGACATCTTCAACCTCGTCGCGCACGACTGCTACGAGCGGGTGCCGCACTATCGCTATCTCTCCGCGCTCGACGAGCAGGCGCTGCTCGACCGGCACATGAACCGCGTCACCGACACCTGCATCCCCGAGGGTGAGGCGATGCGCAGAATCGAATCGGCGGTGCTGAAACATTGGGTCGACAAAGATCGCGCGGGCAAGCGCCTCTTCCCGCACGAGTTCATGTACGAGATCCTCCGCGATGGCTCGATCGAGGAGTACTACCAGATCGATCCGAAGAGCTCCTGGATGGTCGCGGCCGCGGAAAAGAATCTGCCGATGTTCGTCCCCGGCTGGGAAGACGCGACCCTCGGCAACATGTACGCCGGCCACTGCATCTCCGGCGACGTGAAGAACGTCCACACCGTGCGCACCGGCATCGAATACATGATGGAGCTCGCCGAGTACTACACGCGCATCTCCGTGGAGTCATCGATCGGCTTCTTCCAGATCGGCGGCGGCATTGCCGGCGACTTCCCGATCTGCGTCGTCCCGATGCTGCACCAGGACCTCCAGCGCACGAACGTCCCGCTGTGGGGCTACTTCTGCCAGATCAGCGACTCGACCACGAGCTACGGCTCCTACTCCGGCGCCGTGCCGAACGAGAAGATCACCTGGGGCAAGCTGGGCGTCGACACGCCGAGCCACGTGATCGAGAGCGACGCGTCGATCGTGGCGCCGCTGGTTTTTGCGTATGTGCTGGGTTGGTGAGGCAGTTCAATCGCTGCTGATTGGACTGGCACGACGAAGCAATTCAGCCAGGTGCACGTGCGCCTCCAGATCGTTCGCTCTCTCTTCGGGATGCGGCCACGATGGAACGTACGCGAGCGCCTGTCGCCGCAATTCTTCGGCGATTCGAAACGCCTCCTGTGCGCCGAGCCGTCGGATTCGCTCACTCCAATATCGATCTTTGAGATCGCGCACGGCGTCCCAATCGCGTTCGACGAGCTCGCGAAGACCCTGCGTGATCATGAAAGTCATTCTAGACGTTATCGGGTGCTAATCTGCGCTCGTGAATCGTCTTCCCTATGCGCTTCTTCTCACGCTAGCACTTCGCTCATTTGCCGCCACGCCGATCGAAACCCACATCCGCACGCTGGCCTCTGACGCGATGGAAGGCCGCGGTCTCGGCACTGCCGGACTCGCGAAATCCGCCGATTACATCGAGAAGCAGCTCCGCGACGCGAAGTTGCAGCCCGCATTCGGCAAGTCCTATCGCCAGAAGTTCCCCGTAAAAATGGGCGTGTCCCTCGGCGCGAAGAATCACATCGACGGTTTGTCGGACGACGACTGGACGCCGCTCGGGTTTTCATCGGCCGGCTCGTTTTCCGCGCCGATCGCGTTCGTCGGCTACGGCATCGACGCGCCGCCGTTGAACTATCGCGAGTACGAAGGCATCGATCTCAAGGGCAAGGTCGCGCTGATGCTGCGGTACGAGCCGCAGGAGCGCGACGACAAGTCGCCGTTCGACGGACGCAAGCCGAGCCGCTGGTCTGCTCTGCGCTACAAAGCACTTCAGGCGCGCGAGCGCGGCGCGGTCGCGGTGGTGTTCGTGACCGGGCCGCAGCAGGATGAAGCGAAGGACAAACTGCCCGCGCTCGCGAATGACGGGCCGGAGAGTCCGGCCGGACTGCCGGTGATTCAGGTGAAGGCGAGCGTCGCGCAGAAGTGGCTTGCAAAAGTATTGTCGCTTGCGCAATTTCAGAAAGACGTCGACGCCGATCTGAAGCCGCGCTCGCGCGTGCTCGACGCGACGCTCACTGGCAACGTCGACATCGCCGCGACGTACGCGGACGCGGAAAATGTCGCCGGGATTCTTCCCGGCCGCGGCAAGCTCGCGAACGAAGTCGTGGTCGTCGGCGCGCACTACGATCACCTCGGCTACGGCGGCAAGGGCTCGATGAAGCCGAACGAGCACGCGATCCACAACGGCGCGGACGACAACGCGTCGGGCACTGCCGCCGTGCTCGTCGCCGCAAAGCGCCTGACCGAGTTACTCAAAGACGCGACCGATCGCCGCACGATCGTCATCGCGCTTTTCTCGGCCGAAGAAGTCGGACTCGGCGGATCGTCGTATTTCGTCGCGCATCCGCCGCTGCCGCTCGCGAACGTGAAGGCGATGATCAACCTCGACATGGTCGGCGCGATGCACGACGACAAGCTGATCGCCCTTGGCAGCGAGTCCGCGCCGGAATGGAAGTCGCTGCTCGATCGCGTCGGCGGCGAGTTGCATCTCAACGTCGCCGCGAGCGGCGACGGCTACGGCCCGTCCGATCAGACGAGCTTTTACGCGCATCAGATTCCCGTCATTCACTTCTTCACCGGCACGCACGAGCGCTATCACACGCCGGAAGACGACGCGGATGCGATCAACTTCGACGGCGCGCAGAAAGCGTCGGAGATGACGGCGCGCGTCGCGGCGTCGCTCGCGCGCGGCGATGTCACGCCGGCGTACGCGCGCGCAACGTCCGCTCCGGCGATGGAAGGCGACAGCCGCGGCTACGGCGCCTACCTCGGCACGATTCCCGACTACAGCGCGATGGAGTCGTCGACCGGCGGCGTGAAGCTCGCCGACGTGCGCAGCGGCGGACCGGCCGATCTCGCCGGGATCAAAGGCGGCGACACGCTCGTCGAAATGGCCGGCACGCGCATCCAGAACTTGTACGACATGACCTACGCGCTGCAGGACCACAAGCCCGGCGAAACGATTGACGTCGTCGTGCTGCGCAACGAACAGCGCGTCACGCTGCACGCGACGCTCGGCACGCGTGGTGGTGGAGGACAGGCGATCTCGCCTGTCCCGGCGCACGGACAGGCAGGATTGCCTGTCCTCCACATCGCAGCCGGCAAGCCGTTCGAGAAAACGTTCGACGGCGAGAAGCATCTGAAGGACATCCGACAGCTGACCTTCGGCGGCGAGAACGCCGAGGCGTACTTCAGTCCGGACGGGAAAAAGCTCATTTACCAATACACGCCCGAGCGCGGCGGCTGCGATCAGCAGTACATCATGGATCTGACGACCGGCGAGTCGAAGCGCGTGTCGAGCGGCAACGGACGCACGACGTGCGGCTACTTCGCGTATCCGAACGGCGATCGCGTCATCTACGCGTCGACCGAGGCCGCGGGCGCGGAGTGCCCGCCTCCGCCGGACCGCAGCCGCGGATACATCTGGGGCGTGTTCCCGTCGTACGACATCTACGTCGCCAACGCCGACGGATCGAACAAGAAGCGCCTGACGACGACGAACGGCTACGACGCCGAAGGCGTGTGGTGTCACAAAGGCGGCAGGATCCTCTTCACGTCCGTGCGCGACGGCGATCTCGATCTTTACACGATGGACGAGGACGGCGGGAACGTGAAGCGCCTCACCAACACCGTCGGCTACGACGGCGGCGCGTTCTTCAACGCCGACTGCACGGAGATCGTCTGGCGCGCGTCGCGATTCGAAGGCGCCGCGCTCGATGAATACAAAGCGCTTCTCTCGGAAGGATTCGTCAAACCCTCGAAGATGGAGCTCTACACCGCCAACGCCGACGGCACCAACGCACGCCAGCTCACGAAAAACGGCGCCGCCAACTTCTGCCCCTACTTCACGTCCGACGGCAAACGCATCATCTACTCATCGAACATGCTCGATCCGCGCGGCCGCGAGTTCGACATCTTCATCATCAACAAAGACGGCACCGGCGACCCCGAGCGCATCACCACCGCGCCCGCCTTCGACGGCTTCCCGATGTTCAGTCCCGACGGCAAGTTCCTCGTGTGGGCGTCGAACCGCGCGAACCCGGAGGGGAGGGACACGAATTTGTTCATTGCGCGGTGGGAGTAGCGCCTTTGGACTGCGGCAGCTACGCAGACCGTCTCAAAACTCGCGGCTCAGGATGACGGTGAGAGGCGCAGCCGCACCCACCCGCGCGTGACGCGGCCTGATTGTGGGCCCGCTGCCTGAGGTGCAAAGACGAATTGGTCGAATACGTTCGCTGCGTCCGCGCCGATGGTGAGCGCGACGCGTTTGATCGGCACTGTGTAGCGTAGGGCTATGTCGAATGCGTTTTCATCATCCGGTGCGAAAAACTGGAATGAGGACGTGAAGCGATAAGCGACCATGATGCCAAGGGCCTGCTCGCCGAGGGGTATGTCGGCGCTGAGCCAGGCATTTGCCGTATGCGCGGGCAGGTTGAAGTCCGAGCGCATGTACGTGTAATTGACTCCGGCTTCGAAGCGATCGAAGAGGCGGTAATTGCTGTCGAGCTGGATCAGCGTGCGTGATTGCTGCGAGACGTAGTCGTCGTGAATGACGTTGAGCCGCGCGCTGCCGGTCGACCCGAGCGCCATCACGTATCCGACTGTGAATTCGTCGAGATGATTGGCGTAAAACGAATAACGAGTCGCGGACGCTGTAATGGCGTTTCTGCCGCGGCCGCGAAGGTCATAAGCAGCGGCGACTTGAGCACTGAGGCCGTCGTCGTCGGAAAAGCCACCGACGTTGTAGCCGATCCCGCTGATGCGGCCGTAGCGGATACCGGCATTGAAGAGCCAGCGATTGCGCCAAAGGCGGTCACTGATGAACAACCCGCGCTGGTCGACATTGCCGCTGGTGCTGTCGATGCCCGCGCTCAAAACGTGGTCGCCGGCCACGAAGGACGCTTTGGCCGAGACATTGTCCTGATCGAACCCTTGTAAGCGCAATGCGGAGACTTCGGTGAGGAAGCGCGGCGTCCATTGAGCGACGTGATCGACGACCGTCAGCCCGATGAAGTCGTCGGAGTGCGCGGCGGTCAGGTTCTGACGCGGGTCGAGTTGCGCCGTCAACTTGAGCTCGAAGCCGCGCTCGTGAAACGTAAAGCGGTCGGCGCGATCGCCGTCCCATCCGGCGGCGAAAAACCAGAGGCGACTCGGAATGATGCGGCCGCCGCTGGCAATTTCGCCGAAATGGCGGCCGCCTTTCGTGATCGTGTCGCGCAGGCTGAACGTGAAATCCTCGCCGCCGGTGCGCGTGCGCGTGACGATCGCGGTCGCCGCGCTCGTGGGGGCCAGCTCCAGCGGCGTCACCGCGCGAATGAACGTCATCTCGTCGATCGTCTCGCTTTGGATCCCTCCGCCGTCGGTCTCGATGAACGGCGCGTTCGGAAAGCGGTCCGGCGAAAGATAGAGCGCCGTCGTGTAGTCGATCGGCACCGGCAGTTGATCGAGCTGCTTCGCGTTGCGATGCAGCGACAGGGCGGTGTCGTGCACGACGCTGATCGTCGTCGCGGTCGACGTGACGCTGTCTTCGTCTTCGCTCGGCTCGAGCTGCGCGTCGGCGCGCGCGATGCGCGCGAGCTCGACGACCGCGCGGCGCGTGAGCGACTGCAATCCCACGTGCGCGAACGTCACATCGTATTGGCCGGGCGGCAGTGCACCGAGCCAGTACGTGCCGCTCGCGCCGGTCGTCGTCACGCGCGGTGCCTGCAACGCGGGCGACGTCGCCGTGACCGTCGCATTCGCGACCGGTTTGCCCGCGCTGGTGATGCGTCCTGTAAGCGCGCTCGTGCTCACGGCCGCGAACATGTGCGGCGCGAAGAGCAGGAGGAGCGCCGAGAAGATCAGATGGCAGATGGCAGATGGCAGATGGCGGTAGGCCGCCCTGTCCGCCATCCGCCATCCGCCATCCGCCATCCTGAACATCATCGACTCAATTGCCGGTAACGAATGCGATGCGGCTCGGTCGCGTCGGCGCCGAGGCGTTTGCGCTTGTCTTCCTCGTACTCGCTGAAATTGCCGTCGAAGTAATACACGCGGCTGTCGCCTTCGAACGCGAGGATGTGCGTGGCGACGCGGTCGAGGAACCATCGGTCGTGGCTGATCACGATCGCGCAGCCGGCGAAATTCTCCAGCGCTTCTTCGAGTGCGCGCATCGTGTTCACGTCGAGGTCGTTCGTCGGCTCGTCGAGGAGCAGCACGTTCGCTCCCTCCTTCAACATCTTCGCCAGATGCACGCGATTGCGCTCGCCGCCGGACAACGCGCCGACTTTTTTCTGCTGGTCCTGTCCCGAGAAATTGAAGCGGGCGACGTACGCGCGCGAGCTCATCTCGCGCGGCCCGAGCTGTACGACCTCGCCGCCGCCGGTGATCTCTTCGAAGATCGTCTTGTCGCCGTCGAGCGTGCGCGACTGATCGATGTAGGCGAGCTTCACCGTTTCGCCGACCCGGATCGTTCCGTCGTCGGGTTGCTCCTGCCCGACGATCATGCGAAAGAGCGTCGTCTTGCCCGCGCCGTTCGGACCGATCACGCCGACGATGCCGCCCGGCGGAAGCTTGAACGACATTCCGTCGATGAGCAGGTTCTCGCCGTACGCTTTCGCGACGCCGTCGGCGTCGACGACGATGTTGCCGAGGCGCGGACCGGGCGGGATGTAGATCTCCAGCTCCTGGATTTTTTCCTTCGTCTCCTGCTGCAGAAGGTTCTCGTACGCGTTGATGCGCGCTTTTCCTTTCGCGTGCCGCGCTTTTGGCGACATGCGAATCCACTCCAGCTCGCGCTCGAGCGTTTTCTGGCGGCTCGACTCCGATTTTTCTTCCTGCTCGAGACGTCCCTTCTTCTGCTCGAGCCAGGACGAATAGTTGCCTTTCCACGGAATCCCTTCGCCGCGATCGAGCTCGAGAATCCAGCCCGCGACGTTGTCGAGGAAGTAGCGGTCGTGGGTGACGGCGATGACGGTACCGGCGTATTTCTGCAGATGTTGTTCGAGCCACTGCACGCTTTCGGCGTCGAGATGGTTCGTCGGCTCGTCGAGGAGCAGGATGTCCGGTTCCTGCAGGAGCAACCGGCACAATGCAACGCGCCGTTTCTCTCCGCCGGAACACTTCGCGATCGGCGTGTCGCCGGGCGGGCAGCGCAGCGCGTCCATCGCCATCTCCAGCTTCGAGTCGAGGTCCCACGCGCCGGCGGCGTCGAGCTTGTCCTGCACTTTAGCCTGGCGATCCATCAGCTTGTCCATGTCGGCGTCGGGATCGGCGAAGGCGTTGTTGATGTCGTCGAATTCTTTGAGCAGATCGAGGACCGGTTGCACGCCTTGCTGCACGACTTCGAGGACGGCCTTCGTTTCGTCGAGCTTCGGCTCTTGTTCGAGGAGGCCGACGGTGTAGCCGGGCGACAGGACGGTCTCGCCGAGGTGGTCTTTGTCGATGCCGGCGAGAATGCGGAGCAGCGTCGACTTGCCTGATCCATTGAGACCGAGCACGCCGATTTTCGCGCCGTAGAAATAGGAGAGGTAGATGTCTTTCAGGACCTGTTTCTTCCCGTGAAACTTCGAGACACCGACCATCGAGTAGATGACTTTGTTCGGTTCGGGTTGTGCCATGGAGGGCGGATTGTAGTGGAGCGGCGTCTCTTAGCCCGCCGAAAAAAGAAACGGCGGGCTAAAGCCCGCCGCTCCACAGTGCGTCGCGAGTGGGGGAGATTACGGCGTGGCCGGCGGAACGAGTCCGCGCAGGACGCCGGCGAGGTCGTTTTCGCTGATGGCGTTCGCGGCATCGACGGACCAGTCGAAGAGCCCGCCGCCGACGCCGGGGTCGACGATCATCTGGTCGAGCTGCTGGCCGCCCGCGCCGTAAAGCGTGACCACGACGGCGCAGTCGACAGGCGGGCTGATCGCCACGCGGCCGGCGATCTGGCTCGCAGCAGTCGCGATCGTGACGCCGGCGTTGATCGATCCGGCCGGCGCCTGAATCTGCAGCGTCTCGGGATAGACGTTCACCATCGTCGCGCTGTTGCCGGTGGGGATGATCGTGACGCCGCCCTGCGAAAACTGAATGCCGGACGTCGGCGTGACGGCGTAATACGCGGCAATGGTGCTGCTGCCGTTCGTGACGAGAGTCAGTGCGTAGTAGAGATAACGGTCAGGCATGGTTCGCTCCCTCTCTTTGTGGTGTTTGTAATGGACTCTATCACGCGACAACAAAAAGCCTCGATCCCGTGAGGGATCGAGGCTCTGAAACGACGAAGCGGTTCGAGTACGAGTTCGACGAAGATGAACTGGCAGGTCACGGGGTAACCGTCGATGAAGCAGTCGAGGTCATCTGGGCGACTTCGAAGTGCGCCGAAACAAAGGTTACCATGGTGGCTACAGATGATCGGGCGCACAGACGGCGGCCGACTGTTGAAACTTATCGTGTATGAGAAATCAAAAGGACTCATCCGAGTCATCACGGGATGGGATGTATGACTACTCGCAAGAAACTCACGGACGACGATATTAAGCGCAAGCTAGTCAAAGATGCCGATAATCCCGACGCTTGGGAGTCGCCGGTATTTGTTTCGGCCAGTCGGAGGCCACGTCCGATCTGGTATGGCCGCTCTAAGCATCTGGAGCTTGCAGCTAAGTTCTATGTTCTGTCCGTACTGCACAGTCTCGCGCGTAAGCGCCATTTTGTGGCGTTCGTTTGCTTCCAGCGCGAGCGCCCCGACCCTCGTGTTGCGCCGGACGTATATATCTGGTCGTCCGAGCAGCTCAAGTCTTTCATTGCGCGTACGCGGGAAACATCAATCTCGCTTGAAGCGGTAGCGTTAAAGCTGGACGCAACGTCAGCATGGAATCAATTCGTTACGGACTCCGCGGCCTGACTCGAGCCAGAAGCCGACACGGCCCGGCGCTGGCCCGCCGGCTCGCGCCGCTTCGGCCCGCAGCCCCTGCCCGTGCAGCTTAGGCCGAAGCTGTTAGGCCGTCCGGAAAGCCAAACCTCACAACGCCGACGTCAATAGCCAGAATACGATTTTGGTTTTTCGACTTTCCTGCGTTGGTCGTCGGCAATCGCGTCACGAAGCACGAACACCACGAAAACAGTTGCGATGACAATGACGCCGATGAGCCATGGAAGCATGACAGTCCTTCAATCTCGCCCTGCGAGACAGCAGCGCGCAGGACGCAGGTTCGATATGCGAATGGACTAAGAGGGAGGAGTCAGAGCGCGCGACTTAGCTCGAGCATCCGACGCATCGGTGAGGATTCGCTGATGTAACGCAAGCATACTTCATTCGCGAAGGGATCCAACGAATATGTCTCCATCGGTGTTTCAGTCGTGTCATTCCGAGCCGCGAAGACGGCGAGGAATCCCCCGCCGAAGCACGACCAACGCTCCGTCGGCGGGAGATCCTTCGCCGTCTTCGCGGCTTCTAATGACAGCCCCTCATCCGCCCTTCGGGCACCTTCTCCCCGCATGCGGGGAGAAGGTCAACAAATCTCGATGCTCGTACATGTTGCCCCTCGCCCCGCATGCGGGGCGAGGGTGGCGCGAAGCGCCGGGTGAGGGGCGGTCATTACGATCGAGGTCTGCGCATCGGGCGGTGGGCCGGCTCAGGATGACGCTTGTGCAGAGGTTCTTTAGTGCACGGTCTCGCCGGCGGCGGAAACGGCCAGTGCGGACTCGTGCGGCAAATAGTCGGCGGCCGGCTCTTCGAACGCGACGACGACCAGCGTTTGGTCGTCTTCCGGCGGGCGGTTGCGCGTGAATTTGCGGATTGCAGTGAGTAGCGTTCGTTTGATCTCGTCCGCGGTCTGGCGTCCGCTGGAGAGAATCGTTTTCTCGAATCGCTCGAAGCCGAAGGGCTCGCCGTCATCGTCGACCGCTTCGATCAATCCGTCGCTGTAGAGAATGAGGCGATCGCCCGGGTCGAACGAGACGATGTGCTCGCGGAAGTCTTCGCGCCGCCGGATTCCGAGGGGGAAGCCCCACGACGACAGCGCTTCGAGTCCGCCCCGCGACGCGCGATAGACGTACGGATCGAGATGGCCGGCCGATGAGAAGCGCAGCGTCTGTGAGCGCGGATCGAGCAGGCCGAAGAAGAACGTCATCATCATCCGCTTAGGCGCGGTCTTCATCACGATGCCGTTGAGCACTTCGAGCACCGCGCGCGGCGCAGGATCGTTGTCGACCTGCACCAGCAGTGCGGACTTCGCCATCGCCATCACGATCCCGCTGGTCAGGCCGTGTCCGGCGACGTCGCCGAAGGCGATGCCGATCTCGCCGGTCGGGAGTCGCAGGAAATCGAAATAGTCGCCGCCGATCTCCGTCGCCGCGCGATAGTGCGACGCGACGGTCGCGCCGATGAGGCTCGGTGCCTCGAGCGGCAACAGTGCGGCCTGAATGCGATTCGCCGCATCGATCTCCGCCTTCACGCGCTCGCGCTCGACGATGCGCTTCACGTGCGGCGCGAGGTCTTCGTACGTGTAGACGACTTCGCGCCGCGTCATCAGCGCGCCGATGGCGAATGCGCCGAGGAGCACGAACGGAATTGCGAGTGCGACCGCGATGTCCTGCGCGAGCTGTCCGCGCGCCACCGAAAGCAGCGGCGCGTTCAGCACGATCATGCTTCCGCCAAAGAGCGCGATCGTTGACGTCAGGAGATCGAACTGCAGGAAGATCGCGATCGCCGCGGCCATGCCGCCGAATCCGAACGCGAATCGCATCCAGATCGGATCGATCGGCACCGGAACGATCAACAGCAGCGTGCCGAAGAGAGTCGCCGCGACGATGCCGAGGCCGAGCGCGCGCCGCCGATGCGTCCAGGCGAGGAGAAACAGCACGCCGATGATCGACGCGCAGAGCGCGTTGCCGATGGAGGAGAGGATCGTGTAGAACGGACCGCCGTCGCGGAGGATCACATTCGTTCCGCCGCTGTCGGACGGCCATCCCAAGCCGGTGACGATCGCGATCGCGCCGATGCCCAGCGCCGCTGCCGCGATCGCGGGCGCCATCAGGAGTCCGCGCAGGAGCGAGCGTCCGACGGTCGCGTTGAGCGCGTCGCGCCGCAGGATCGCCTCGAATGCCGCGAGGCGCTCGCCCCACCGCTCGCGCGCGAAGCTCTCGCCGACCGCCCACGCGAAGAACATGATCGCGGCGATTGGGACGTCGCCGAAGACGAGTTTGAATCCGAGCAGCGCCCACGACGTTTGCGGCGCGGAGATGCCCATTCCCAATCCCTCGGATGCCGACGCGCGGACGAGCAGTCCGCCGGCAATCGCGAGTACGACCATCACGATGAAGAGTGCCGAGGCCGCGCCGACTCCGACTTCGCCGGCGTGGTATTTCCGCAGGAAGATCACGAGCAGCACGAGCAACAGAGTGCCGAGCAGGGTGAACACGATGAACGTGCCGACGACTTCACCGCCGTTGCCGCCGCTGAACTGGCTGCCGTCCGCGAACTCCTGCGCGAGCTGCCAGCCGGCGAGATGGTCGCCGGCGAAGTGCACGTACAGGTACGGCACGACGTTCTTCAGCGGGAAACGCGACGGCACGCGATAGCGGTACATCCAATCGGTGCGTGCGCGTTGCACGGTGGGACGCGCGGACTCGAACTGCAGCGACGGCGCGCCGGGAAACACGCGCGAGCGTACGAACGCGTCCGCGCGCGGCCGCAGCTGCGCCTCGGTTGCATTCGCACCTTTCTCTTCCTGCGGCGGGAAGGCGATCTGCGCCGTGACGTCGCCGTTGCGCGCGTCGACCCACACGATTCCGCGCGGCGGAAATTTCGGTTTGATCTTGTCGTAGTACGTGATGCGGTAGTTGCTGAGACGCGCGCCAAGGACGGGATCGTTCCAGGCTTGCGCGCGCTGCGGATGACGTCGCAACTCCTCGTCGAAGATTCCGGGCGAGACCCAGATCAGCGTCGACCACGACTTGTCGAGATCGATGCCGACCTCGCGCGCGGCGCGATCGGCGATCTTCTGCGCCTCGGGGCGCGTGATGCGCGTCCCGATCGGCTGCCCGGGCCGGTACAGCGGCAGCACGAGCAGGACGACGATCACGCCTGCTGCCGCGATCAGCCAGGGAAGGAACCGTTTCATGGACAAGTCATTCTACCCGTGCGGATATACGCTTCCGTCACGGCGCGGTTTCGTTACACTCCGTGACGCATGACCGACCGCCGGGCGAATTACGCCCTCGCCGTCCTCACGTTCATCAATCTCTTCAATTACGTCGACCGCTGGGTCGTGGCGACGCTGCTCGAGCCGATCAAGCAGGAGCTCGGGCTGACCGACACGCAACTCGGCCTGATCGCGTCCGGCTTCATCGTCGTGTACGCGCTCACGTCTCCGATTTTCGGCACGCTCGGCGACAAGAAGAAACGTCCGCCTCTGATCGCGATCGGCGTCGGTGTGTGGAGTCTCGCGACCGGACTCGCGGGATTCGCGCGCGGGTTCGTCTCGCTCTTCATCGCGCGATCGACCGTCGGAGTCGGCGAGGCGGCGTACGGCACGATTGCGCCGGCGCTGTTGGCCGATCAGTTTCCCTACGAGAAGCGCGGACGGGTGATGTCGATTTTCTTCGCCGCGATTCCGATCGGCTCGGCGCTCGCGTATGTTTTCGGCGGACTCGCGGAGAAGCACTTCGGATGGCGCGCCGCGTTCTGGATGGTCGGATTTCCCGGCCTGGTGCTGTCGCTGCTGATTCTTTTCGTGATGGACCCTCCGCGCGGTCAAAACGATGCGCCTGCGACCGCTGAGGGCAGGGGTCGCCACAAGTCCGGCAACGCGTATCGCGATCTCTTCCGCAACGCGCCGTATCTGCTGATCGTGGCCGGCTATGCCGCGTACACGTTTGCTCTCGGCGGACTCGGATATTGGATGCCGGCGTTTCTGGAGCGCTCGCGCGGAATGCCGCGATCGGAAGCGACGATCACGTTCGGCACCATCGTCGTCGCGACCGGTTTCGTCGGCACGTTTCTCGGCGGCTGGCTCGGCGACCATTTCCTGCCGCGCACGAAGCAGGCGTATATCTGGGTGTCGGGCATCGCGACGCTGGCCGCCGCGCCGCTCACGTTCATCGCGCTGACGGCCCACGTGAAGTGGGTCTTCGTGACGACGATCGTGCTCGCCGAAGTGCTCATCTTCATGTGCACCGGTCCGGTGAACTCGGCGATCGTGAACGCGGTCTCGCCGCTGGAGCGTGCGACGGCCCTCGGCTTGTCCGTGCTTCTCATGCACGCGTTCGGCGACATTCCCTCGCCGCCGCTGATCGGCGCGCTGTCCGACAGCAGCTCGCTCGAGCGCGCGTTCCTCGTCGTGCCGGTTGCGGTGCTCCTGTCCGGATTGATCTGGACGTACGCGGCGTGGCGCGGCGAGCGCACGCCGGACGCGGTATGACGCGGCGCATCGTCACCGCGTTCCTGCGCTTCTGCCTGCGCATTTTCTACAAACACATCGAGCGCGTCGGACTCGAGCGAGTTCCGAACGCGCCGGTGATCTTCGCGATCAATCATCCGAACAGCCTCCTCGATCCGCTGTTCGTGCTCTCGTTCGCACCGCGGCGCATTTCCTTTCTCGGAAAGGCACCGCTGTTTCACTGGCCCGTCATCGGCTGGTTCGCGCGCGCGATCGATGCGATTCCCGTGTATCGCAAGCAGGACGAGACGCCGGGTACGAACCTGGAGACGTTCCGCCGTTCGCGCGAGATCCTGCGCGGCGGCGGCAGTATCGCGATTTTCCCCGAGGGGACGACACACAGCGATCCGCAACTGCGCGAATTGAAGACCGGCGCCGCGCGCATCGCACTCGGCGCGCGGCTCGAGGAGCTGTACGTCGTGCCGACCGGCATCTACTACACCGCGAAACACGTGTTCCGCAGCGAAGCGCTGGTCGTGTTCGGCGAAGCGATTCGCGTCCCGCCCGCGGATGAGGATGTTCGAGAGGAAGTCGAAGCGCTGACCGCGGCGATCGACGAGGGACTCGACGCCGTGACGCTGCAGGCGGACTCGCACGCGGCGCTCGATCTGATCGCGCGCGCGGAGGACATTTTCACGGCGGATGAAAAACAACCGCTCGCTGAAGAGTTGGAGCTGCGACGGCGATTCGTCGATGGATATCGCTATCTTCGAACGAACGATCCTGTGCGTCTCGAGAAACTCGCGTCCGCGATCACGCAGCTCGCGGCGGAACTGCGCCGCGCGGGACTCGATCCGCACGAACTGAAGCCGCGGATCGAAGGCGCGCGCGTCATTCGGATCGTGATCCTGCTTCCGCTCGCGACGATCGGCACGATCATCAACTATCCGGCCTATCGCCTCGCCGGCTTCCTCGCGAAGCGGATCTCGCGAGGCGAAGACGAACTGATCGCGACGATCAAGGTCCTCTCGTCGTTCGCGCTCTTTCCGCTGACGTGGATCGCTCTGACGATCTACATCGGCTGGCGTTTCGGACTCGCGATCGCGATCGCTTCGCTCATCGCGATGCCGGTCCTTGCGTACAGTGCGCTGCGCGTGTCCGAGGATCTCGATGACGTGATCGGAGACCTGCGCGGACTCTTCGCTTCGCGCGACGCGCTCGTGCGTCAGCGCGAGGCGATTCGCGCGGAGATTTTTGCGATCGCGGCGGAGCTGCCTGCCGCGCCGTCATGATTGTGGCGACCGCTGCCCTCAGCGGTCGCGGCGGCGCGAAGCGCCGCTGGCGCCGCCATCGGCGGCGCTGTGACCGCTGAGGGCAGCGGTCACCACAAACTCTTGTCAGTCCGGTACCGCGGCCTTGATGAACGCGCTCACGTCGTCGTGCAGCTTTTCGCGTGAGCTCTTCTCGATGTACATCATGTGGCCGGCGGGGTAGAAGCCCATCGTCACGTGGCCGCGCAGCGACGGGTCGAGTTGCATGCGCGAGAAGGTGTAGCGCGTCGCGGCGAACGGGGTCGCGAGATCGTAGTAGCCGTTGGCGACGAAGACGCGCAGATATTGGTTCTGCGTCATCGCGTCGCGCAGCGTTTCGGCGACGTCGAGGTAGCGGTTCTGCTGGCGGTCGAAGCTCCACGGCCGCACTTTGTCGGTGAGGATCTCGTACGGCAGATCGCTCTCGAATTTCAGCACGCGGCGCGCGTAGTCGTTGAACGTGGCGGTGTACTCGCCGAAGATCGCGGCGTACGACGGATCGAAGTCCGGTTCTTCGCCGGCGGCGTCGCGGTTGACGCCGATGAAGCGCGCGTCGAGGCGTCCGACGGTGCGGCGTTGGTCGCGCATCAGTTCTTTGTCGAAGCGATCGATGTCGATGCGGAGGTTCGTCTGTTCGAGATACTTCGGCGCGAGTCCGCTGAAGCGCGCGAGCTTCGCGATCACCGACTGCTTTTCGGCGTCGGTGAGATTGTCGCCTTTCATCAGTGCCGCCGTGTATTCGCCGAGGGCGAACTGTTCGGCTTGCGCGGCGACTTCGGAGACGGGGAGCGCCTGCAGATCGGCGGAAAGGCGCTTGTGATACCACGCCGTCGCGCTGTACGTCGGCAGGAAGACGATGTACGGAAGATCGTTGCCGGTGTCGAATCGCGCGGTGCCGAAGTTGAGGATCGACGAGATCAGCACGATTCCGTTGAGATAGAAGCCCTGATCGTGCAGCCAGCCGGAGAGGCCGGCCGCGCGCGTCGTGCCGTAGCTCTCGCCTGCGAGAAACTTCGGCGAGCTCCAGCGCGCATAGCGCGTGGTGATGAGGCGGATTACGCTGCCCACCGACTCGATGTCCGCTTCGAAGCCGTGGAACTTCTTCGCGTCGTTGAACGGAATGGCGCGGCTGAATCCCGTCGTCACGGGATCGATGAACACGAGATCGCTGACATCGAGCAGCGTCGCCTCGTTGTCGACGAGCTTGTACGGCGGCGCGGCGGCGTGTCCTTCATCGTCCGCGTACGCCACGCGCTTCGGACCGAACGCGCCCATGTGCAGCCACACCGACGACGAGCCCGGCCCGCCGTTGAACGTGAACGTGATCGGCCGCTTCGCCGGATCGGCGCCGTCCTTCGAGTAATAGACGAAGAAGAAGCTCGCGCGCGGATCGCCGTCGTCGGTTTTCAGCACGATCGTACCGGCGCGCGCGGTGTAGTTGATGCCGCGCACGGTGCCGGTGCTGGTGACGATCTGGTCCTTCGGCGGCTCTTTGTCCTTGTCCGATTTCTTCTCGCTCTTCTCCTGCCCAAACGCGGCGGTGGCGAACACGAAAAGCAGCAGACAGAACAGTCTCTTCGTCCAATCTTTTGCCATAGGCGCCAGACGCTAACACAAGACTCGATCTGCTATCCTTCGCGCCTAACAATCACCAGGAAGGACTGCCCTCATGAACCGAGTCGTACGCTCGTTGTTTGTCTTTTTGTTTCTGTTCTCCGCTCTTTCGTCGTTCGCCGCGACCGATCCGGTCTACACCGCGCTGCGCGCTGCGCGTCCCGGCGCGAAGAGCCTCACGCTGAACAATTTCACGTTCGACCGCGACGTGTTTCACGTCACGCTGAACGGCACGCTCGTTCCGCTGCAGCAGGTCGAAGGGAAAACTCCCGGCGCGGTCTTCATCGGCACCGGCTCGTATGAGCTGAAGCCCGCGACCGCCGCGGAGCGCAAGCAGCTCTCGCTCTATGCAGGCGACGACAAGCTGACGACGCTCAGCGACACGTTCGACTCCGCGATCTTCCTCGGCACCTCGCTCATCGCCGCCGCGGAAAAATCAGGCGCGCCTGCCGGCGCCGCCGCTGCCGGCGCGAACGACAAGTGGGACGACTATCTGAAGAAACAGAAGAAGACGTTCCGCGACAACATGCAGCTGCGCGTGCTGCAGGAGATTCTGAACGCCGAAGCCGAGCCGCTGTTTTTCGCCTGGGTGAACGGCAAGAAATATCCGCCCGCGATTCTGAAAGTCGACCCGCGCGACAAAGAGCCGGCGACGATGCTCGTGTGGCACGACCAGAAGGGCGGTCTCTGGTACTCGAGCGGACTCAAGACCGCGGCGCCGATGCGCAAGCCGCTCGTGGATCCCGACAACTACGTGATCGACTCGACGATCAAGGGCGCGGAGATCTCCGCGACGTCGACCATCACCTTCACTGCCATCGCGCCCGTGCGCGTGCTGCCGCTGAATCTCTTCGGCAATCTGCGGGTCTCCGATGCGTCATGGTCGCCGGCCGGCGACGCGCCGTCGTGGGAGCCGGTCGCGTACATCCAGGAGGACAAGGACGAAGACTACGACGCGGCCGTCGTGTTCCCGAAGCCGCTCGAAGCGGGCAAGCAGTACTTGTTGAAGATGACGTACGCCGGCAAGGAAGTGCTCACGAACGCCGGCGACGGCAACTACTCGGTCGGCGCGCGTCTGAGCTGGTATCCGAACGTCGCGGTCTTCGACGACCTCGCGAATTACGAGCTGCACTTCCGCGTGCCGCAGAAGATGCAGGTCGTCGCGATCGGAAATCAGGTCGAGGACAAGGTCGAAGGCGATCAGCGCGTGTCGGTGTGGAAGTCGGAGACGCCGGTGCGCGTGGCCGGATTCAACTACGGCAAGTTCAAGAAGCTGACCCAGGTCGACAAGGACAGCGGGATGTCGATCGAGGTGTACACGAATCCGGGCACGCCCGACGTCGTCCGGCTGATCAATCAATACCTCGAGGCGAATTCCGAAGAGGAAGGCGGCCCGAGCTTCATCAACGTCGACACGAGCCGGCTCTCACAATCCGCGCTCGCCGACGGCATCAACACCGCGCGCACCGGCAATCACTATTTCGGCCCGCTTGCGCACAAGCACGTCTCCATCACGCAGCAGTCGGAGTGGAACTTCGGGCAGTCGTGGCCGTCGCTGATTTACATCCCGTATCTCGCCTTCCTCACCGGCACGCAGCGCATGACCCTCGGCCTCACCGGCGCGAAGGACTTCGTCGACAACGTCGGCGCGCACGAGTTCGGACATCAATGGTGGGGACATCAGATCGGCTTCGCGACGTATCGCGATCAGTGGCTGTCCGAGGGCTTCGCCGAATTCACGGCGTCCCTCGTGGCGCAGCAGACCGGCGGATGGGGGAGCTACAACAAGTTCTGGGAGAACGCGCGCAAGGCGATCCTCAACAAGGGCCGCGGCGCGACGATGAGCAACGATCAGGCGGGACCGATCACGCAGGGGTTCCGTCTCGCGACGTGGCAGACGCCGGAGGCGTACGACGCGATCGTGTACTCGAAAGGCGCGTACGTGCTGCACATGCTGCGCATGGCGATGTGGGAACCGAAAAACGCGGACGCCGCGTTCGTGGAGATGATGAAGGACTTCGCCGCGACGTACGCCGGCAAGAATCCGACGACCGCCGATTTTCAACGCATGGCTGAAAAGCACGCCACGAAGAGCCTGCAGCTGACGGCCGACGGAAAGCTCGACTGGTTCTTCGGCCAGTGGGTGTACGGCACGGCGATTCCGAAGTACGAATCGAAGATCGACTTTCAGGACGCCGGCGGCGGCAAGTACAAATTGACCGGCAGCGTCACGCAGTCCGGCGTGCCCGACAACTTCGCGACGATCGTTCCGATCTACGTCTACTTCGACAAGACCAACTACGTGCGGCTCGGCACGAGCGTCATCGTCGGCAATTCGACGAAGGCGATTGAAGGGGAGATTCCTCTGCCGAAGAAGCCGGTGAAGTTCGCGATCAACGTGAACCACGACGTCCTCGCGCGTTAGCCGGCACGGCCGGCGGCGTGGATTGCTCCGCCTCGCGGCATGCTTGTCGTCACGTCACGACCTGCGGCTTCGGGCGGCGCAACGCGCCTGAGATCGTCGTTTCTGCCGCACGTGCTGCGCGATACACTTTTGATGTGACGTATCGCGAGATCGCACCCACGGCCGCGCTGCGGCCGTGGGTCGAATGCTTCTGGACGCGCAGTGGAGGACAGGCAATCCTGCCTGTCCGCGTCCTTCCCGACGGCTGCGCCGATCTCGTGTTCGATCTCACAGCCGGCGACGGGATGGCGGTCGGCACGATGACGAAGCCGCTCGTGCTTCCGCCGCATGCGTCGCGCGATTTCTTCGGCGTCCGCTTCCGACCCGGACGCGCGGCCGCGTTTCTGCGCATCCCGCTCGCCGAGATCACCGACGCGCGCGTGCCGCTGCGCGACATCTGGAGATCATGGAGCGGCGAGCTGTCGCTCGACGCGCTCGAGCTTGAATTGATCCGCCGCCTGCGTCCCGATCGCGACGCGCGCGTCGATGCCGCGATCGTGCGCATCGCAACAGGAACAGGCCGGATCGAGAACATCGCGCGCGACATCGGCATCTCGCGCCAACACCTCGCGCGCCAGTTCCTGCATCACGTCGGCGTCTCGCCGAAGACGTTCGCGCGCGTGATGCGCTTCCGCCGCGTGCTCGCCGACCGTCGCGGCGACTGGTCGGACGTGGCGGCGCGCCACGGCTACTACGATCAGTCGCACCTCATCGCCGACTTTCGCGAGCTCGCCGGCACCACGCCGAACGCGTTCCGTTAAGCGTGCAGCGGAGTGGTGCGCGCCTCCGGCGCGCCTTTGGGGGACGGCAGGCGCGCACCACTCCCGTTCCATTTTTCCAATCCGTGAGCGCGGCGCGCGCTTACATTGCGCGCATGAAGATCACACCAGTTCTCATCGTTCCCTCCATCGAGCCGGTGCTGCCGCTGTGGGAGGCGCTCGGCTTCACACGCACCGCCGAGGTCCCGCACGGCGACCGCCTCGGCTTCGTCATCCTCGCCGGCAACGGCGTGGAAGTGATGTACCAGTCCGTCGACAGCGTGAAAGGCGACGAGCCGAAGGCGCTCGAAGGCCATGGCGCATCGGCGCTGTTCATCGAAGTCGACGACCTCGATGCCGTCGTGGCGAAGCTGCCGAAGGACACGAACGTGTTCGTCTCGCGTCGCACCACGCCTTACGGCGCGACGGAGACGTTCATTCGCGATGCGGCGGGGAACACGATCGTGTTCGCACAGTTCGCGAAATGAAAACGGCGAGTCTCGCGACCCGCCATGATCTCGGAGACGAGCGCTTCGTTCGGGATTCGCTCGAACTGCTTCGCGCGACGGATCGGGGCATCGGCAGCATCGAGCTCGAACAGCACGTCGCCGCGTCCACCTGCGCCTCGTTCATCCGCGCGAAGTTGTACAAGTCGCCCTACTCCGCCGTTTCCTTCCCTCCCCGTGCCGTCTTCCGCCGCTTCGCGGTCTCCTGCCGGCTCAGCTTCGCGAAGTTCTTCAGGATCTCCGTTGCCAGGGTCGTGGTCCGCTTCGTGAGCACCTCCGGGTCGACGCCCTTCGCCGGCGGATTATCGAGCCACTCCCTGACCGCGGTTTTCACCCCGTCCAGCGTCTCGTGCAGTGTTTGCATGTTGGCGTAGAACAGCTGCCACTCGAACGGCGGGAGGTCGATGTAGATCGGCTTCATCCGGACCTGTTCGAAGGTGAAGTCCTCCAGGTTCGGCAGGAACCCGATCACCTTCCGAAGGGTGTTCAGCGTGACGTTCCCGCCCCGCTCCAGGGTCGATAGCTGCCGGCGCTGCACCCCGCAGAGAGCCGAAAGTTGCGCCTGAGAAAGCCCAAGATCCTTACGTGCACGTCGGATTTCATCGTGTAATTCCAGCATGATGCGCCAAAAATAGCACAATTGTCGTTATCAGCGCAAATTTTGCTTGACGCGCAAAGAGCGCGAACGTATTTTAGTGCTTATGAGCCAGTTGAGCACATCAGCGGCCGGTATTCGGTCGCATCAATGCGTCCATCGGTGTCATCGACGACACGATCGGTGTCATCGACGACACGATCGGTGTCATCGACGGGACCATCGGTGTCATCGACGACACGATCGGTGTCATCGACGAGACGATCGGTGTCATCGATGGGACGATCGGTGTCATCGACGAGACGATCGGTGTCATCGATGCGACGATCGGTGTCATCGATGGGTCGATCGATGCCGTCAACACCTTCATCGATCGCGTCGATGCGACCGGAATCCGGGTGCTCGTGGCCGCGCGCCGCCAGGGCCGCACAGTCCGCCCAACTCGTCCGAAGCATCAATCAAACCTTTGAAAGGAAAGGACCATGAAAGAGAAACAGTCATTGGAAGTCACCCCGTCTCCCCATACCGCGGAAGCGAAAGCGTTCATCGAGCAGATCCGTACCCTGCGCGCTGCGATCCCCCGGCTCAAGCCGGAGGGGCCGCGCGACGCGAAGGCCATGGCCCCCCGTGCATCAGTCGACCAGGAATTCGTCGAAGCGGCCGGCGCCGCCATGCAGGCGTCCGAGCTGCTCGACGGCTCCTCGCCGACGACCGCGGATGCCCTGCGCGACGCAACGGCATTCGCCCTGGCCTACCAAGCCGCGCTGACCGAGGGCAAAGCCTTCGTGCGCGCGCTGACCCACACGCTCCGCGCCGCCAAGGCCACGGCCGGAGGACATGCGCTCAACATCTACGCGTTGGCGCAGCGTCTGGTGAAAGAGGAGAACGGCGCCGAGCTTGTGCCGCACGTCGAAAACATGCGGCGCAAGCTCAAGAACGGACGTCGGAAGGCGATTTCGGAACCCGCTCCCGACCCGTCCACCAAGACGGCGCCGAAACAGTAGTTTAGCAGGATAGAAGGAAAGGCGGGGAGTCCAATCCTCCCCGCCGATTCGGGGCGTCGTGTGTCGCGCGGCTACCATGCGACATCGGCGCGTCACACCTCGGCGAGAACTAAGGGCCGAGTGTACTCTATCGTCGTGATGCGAGTCGGGCAACCTCAGATTAGGACGTTTGTGGATGCGATACACCACTTGCGAAGACTCGACGTGTCGGTTCCGCCGGATCTGGAGCGTCGGGTTAGCGCGCTCCTCCGGCGACCAACGCTTGATGACTTCAGCGCAACAACAGGTCGCGAACTTGCGCAGATGTGGCTGACGCTCTTGAATGCTCGCGGCGATGATGTACTTGCGTGGATCGTCGCGCTGCTATTATTCGAGACTTGCTTCGCCCCGACCGATCCCCGCTCGCGAGAAATTGACGCAGCACTTCAGGAGCAGACGACCCTTGGTGGGCGCGCGATGCGTGCCATAGGGACTCATTTCGAGATCAAGCGACGGCTGGCTGGGCGTTTGTACGATTTCGGCAGGCGCGGGAAAATATCGGCGGCGAACCGAAGCATCCTGCAGACGGCCGTCGATCTGTTCGATGACCTCCTGGCAACGGATTACAACGCGGGCCGTCCGAATGTTCGCGTCAAATACGTCGGTATGCGCGGGGTCGCTCATTTGCTTCTCGCGCGCGGCGATGAAGACTCCACTCCGCGATACATGCTTGCCTGCGCTGACCTAGAGGAATCGCGCCACCTAGGCGATACGTCCGCGGAGCACGACCAATATCTGCTCGAGGCCTATTTGAAGAGGCTTGATGCAACCGGCGACGTATCGATCCTTGATCGGGCCAATGAGATCGTACGTGACGCGCGCGCACGACACGCGACAGCGCGCGGCCTGCTTACACAGGAGGGTGAACTCCTGCTCCGCCGCGCGCTTCTGTTGCCGAAGGGCCCGGAAACCGCCGAAGAGCAACTGCGAGTGTTCGAAAGTGCGCTGCATTCGTTCGAAGCCGCGTTGGCGGCCCCGCCACATCAATCGTTCGCGGACGACTACATTCGCACGAAATGCGGAATGTCCCGTTTTCGCATCTACGTCGCCCGCGCAAAGTTGGGAAACCCAGATCCAGTTCTGCTCGACGAGGCAATCACCGACCTCGATCGATCTGGTGAAGATGGACTCGGCGACGGCGGACTCTCGCTGCCCTGGGCGCTCACTATACGGGCGCAGGTTCACGTCGCGGAGTCGAGATTCGACGCTGCCGTCGGCGATCTCGAGCGCGCCGCAGTGATGGCAAATGACCTCCCAGAAACTCCTGCGGTCAAAGCCCTCCGCAGCGTCGTGCGAACGCGAGTCGCAATTTCTCGCTTAGACAAGGCGGCCGCTGAAGGTGACGTTGATCGCATCATTGCGGCCGTCGATGAAACTCTTGACTCAGTCACTCCTGATTTGAATGTTGTTGGTTCTGTCGCACACGCTGGACGCGCGCTGCTGAAGCTGGGGAGAGACGATACGCAGCTGATTTTGCGCATAGTCGAATTTGCAGATGCAGCAAGGCACCAGACATCAGCTGGCGCGATCCCCGTCGCGTATGCCTGTGCCAATGCCGCCGGCCTTCTTAACATTATTGCGAAGGAACGCAGTGGCGACGAGTACCTCGTCCGTGCTCATACCCTCTTCTCAGAGGCGCTCACAATCGCACATCAGGCTCCGACGGAATGGTGGATATTCGCCGGCGATGTAGCACTTAAGCTCGCGAAGAAGAAGCTTGCCGCGGACAATGATGGCGAGGCTATGCACTATTTCGAAGATGCAGCGCGTTGGCTCTCAGCCGCGATCGACTCAGCGACTCGAGAAGAAGACGAGAACTCGCCGTTCCGCTATCGCGAGGCATACAGCAAGCTCGGTGAAGCGTACGGGAGGCTCCACTCCATTACGTTTGACGACGAGTACGCCGAAGATGCGATCTCCGCAATGACCGAGTCCATCAGACTTGGCAACAATACCCCTCAAATCTATGGATTGCTAGCCGACGTGCACTACAGGAGAGGCCGGTCGCGAAGCGGCGTTGGCGATCTTCGAGAGGCGCTGCGTCTCAAATCATTGGCGAGGGAAGTTCCTACCGATACCCCGGTTGTGAGCGGCAGCTGGCGAGAGAATTTGAGTCTTTCCGCTGGCATCGCGCTGCGCATTTTCAGAATCACGAGCGTAGCTGAGGATCTCGCCGCGGCAGTTTTGCTGGCGTGCAACGCGGCACGCGAGGATCCAACATGGCCGTGGCCGATCTTCCAGCTAGCAGATATGGCAACCGCAGCCAGAGGCACTACGCTCCGGCACGCCCTTCAAGAAGGGGCAAATGATGAGTTCGCGCAGCTGGTTCTGGATGGTGCCGCCGATGAATTGGATCGACGCGCCTGCCGCTTGGCCATTCGCAATCCTTCCAATTTGGAACAGAAGATTCTCGGCGGCAGGCAGAAAGTGTATGTCCTTCGAGACTCGCATCGTCTCCTCAGTGAGTCATTCGTCTTCAAGCCAACGACTCAAGAGTCCGCGGAGCGCGAACTCGCCTCCGTCGCGGAGTTTCGTGAGTTCCTCGCGCAACGAGGTGCGCCCCGGACGTTTCGTCTCCCTACGCCGATCACGACGATTCCAAGCGACAGAGCGGGTACCGTCACATATGTCATGCGACGCAGCGAGGGTGTGCAACTCGGGACCTATGTCCTTCGCAGCATGAGATTAACCAATACTGCGCCAGCGGACGTCGTCGACGGTGCTGTCGCATTTCTGGCTCATTATCATGCGTGGAAGCTGCTGCGTTCGGCTCGGCGAGCCGGTCAGGGGGTCGACCGAGTTCTAGCGAGTATAGGACGCCTTTGGCGCTCGACATTCGATCCTGATACCGCGCGCATCACTGTTTCGCAACTGCGGGGATTGTTGCCGAGCGGCTTGCCATTGCTCGCGAAGAAAGATGCGCATCCAGAGAACTGGCTTGTAACGTCGCGTCGCGAAATCGTGATGCTCGACTTGGAAGCGACAGCACAATTGCCGCTACTGTTTGAGGTTGCTCAGTTTCTCGAGGATTATCCCTTCTTCGATTGCTCGGTCGGTGGTTGGAGTGCCCGATTACGCGTCGTCGATCACTACCTCTCGGCTCTTTCTCGTCTAGCGCCGGGATTCGCGCTTCCAGCATTGTCTGTCTGCCGTGCGGCATACGAGAAGTACGCGCTCGTTCGGGCTGCGATTGGCATTGGTGAAACACGATCATCCGCGCCGCAGGCATCATCCGTCTCTTCCGTTCTGCGGGCCGTCACAGCGCGGCGCGATCATTACCGAGCGCTTGCTCAGTATCTTGCCGTGGACGGCACCGATGCGTCGACGCGCGTCGTTGCAGCGTCCCTTTGCGAAGCGGTGACGAAGCGGGCCCATACCACATCGCCGGCGGTGCAAACGACAGCGCCGGCGGTGCCCGGTGATGATTGGCTCTGGTAGTTCGTGAGAGCGTACCGCTTGAGCAGGCAACGATACCGACATCCAAAGCAATTCGTTCATGGTCGCAGCTCCAACGCCCTAAGCAGCCCTCTCGCCTGCGTGACCCCGCGCTGGTCGCCACACGCGACATGAGCCTCCAGCGCGCGCGTCGCATACTGCTCCGCATCCTCGAACTTTCCCGCCTTCAGCGCTACGTAGGCGAGGGCGACGTAGGACTGGGCGGCGCCGTGGTCGTCGCGGCCGCGGCCGAGGCGGAGCCGGAGGCTTTCCATGAACGCGCTCTCGGCGGAGGGGTAGTCCTCGCGCAGGAAGTGGAGCTTGCCGAGGTTGTGTAGCGACTGGGCGATGCCGCGGGGGTCGCCGAGGTCGCGTTTGAGGGCGCAACTCTGTTCGAGTGCGGCGATGGCCGGCTTCCACTGTCTTTGGTTCATGTGGACGATGCCGATGTTGTTGAGGCTCTTGGCGTAGCCGCGCAGATCGCCGGTGCGCTGTTCGTACTTCGCGACGCGGCGGTGTTCGCGCAGCGCGTCGGCACGGCGGTCGAGGTACTCGAGCGCGACGGCGCGATGACTGCGGATCTGCATGAGCAGCCATTCCGGGGAGTTGGACGGCTTGGCGGTTTTCAGGGCTTGGTCGTAAAAGCGGAGGGCGAGGCGATGCAGGCCACGGCGCCGGGCGATGACGCCGCTCTGGTCGAGCGCCAGCGCGCGGATGTCCGCCGATTCGTTTTTCGAGATTGTTCTGGCCTTCCGGGCGACGGCAGCGGCGGCGCGGAGGTCGGTCCCGTATTTCTCGAGCACGACCGCGCGCGCGATGAGGATGCGCGACGATGGCCGTGATTTCGTGGCCTGGCGGAAGACCTGCGTCGCGAGCTCGAACGCACGCGCTTCCACGAGGGCGTACAGAAGCGCAACCGCCGCGGCTTCGCGGTCCGGAAGCCAGGGCTCGACGACTGATGCTGCGTCCGGAGACGCACGTCGCAGGCGGCCGAAGCTGCGCCGTGGGCGAAGAACGTCCTGCATGTCGCTCGTCTCGCCGATGAGGAGGTCGAGCGATCCAGGCCACGCACGAGCGCATTGGATCGCGGGTCGTGCATCGGATCGGCGACGCGCCGGGCCGGCGACGGGTCGAACGGCCGTACCCCGCTCGTGCACGACCCAGAGGCCGGGTGCCGTGCGCTGCAGGTTCAGCAGCGCCGGCAGGATGTCGAAGTCATCGCGGCCGGAGTAGCCGAGAACCAGCAGCGGCCGGTTTTCGACGAGCGCCTGCAGAAGGCGTGTCTGCGTGATCGACAATCCGTGCCCGACCTGCCGGACCGCAAGGGCGACGGACTCGAGAGCGCCGCCGCCGATCGATCCGTGAATCTTGAGGAGAGTCGACTTCGCCGCGACTCCGTCCTCGACTGCCGTTCCCACGACGGTTCGATACCGCATGCCAAGGGCATCGCATGCTTGTTCGATGAGCGTGTCGAAGTTCGTCGTAATGACGCAGCAACCGGCGCCGAGGGCGGCGGCCAGAAGGCCGTGCCAGGCGTTCGGGCGGCCGCGGAGCACGTGTGGCAGCGGCCGGGCCGCGTCGATTCCGAGGTGCTCGAGAAGAACATCCGTGATGACCTCGGGGCGAAGGGACACGAGAGCTCTCCCGATGTTGCGCGCCAGTTTTGCGGGCAGCGCCAACGGCTCCAGAACCGGAGCGATCAAGCTGGCGACCAGTCCCGCGGCCAGAGGAAGACTGGAGGGCGGCGGCGCGGAGACTCCTGCGCCGACGAAGAATGTCGCCTCGCCGCGGCGGATGACGCCGCGCCAGTACGCCTCATCGATGGCGGTGGCGCGCATGACGCGACGAATGATAGCGGCGGCGGATCTTGAAACGTCGGCCTCCCGGAGGCCGTGTCGCGCGCCAAGGTCGTGCCGAGGGCAGAGAACATCCAGGCGCGAAAGACGTCTCTGGACGCTGTTCTGGCTCGGTGCGCCGCTGCCGTTGCTCTTCAATGCGCCGTTCCTGCGCGGCATCGTCTGGCCGCTCGCGGGCCTGAAATGAAAAGGGCGAGTCGCGAGACTCGCCCTTTCGAACTGCAACAACGAAGGGTTAGTACATTCCGCCCATGCCGCCGCCCATACCGCCGGCGCCACCACCGGATTCTTTCTTGTCGTCTTCCTTGATCTCGGAGACGAGTGCTTCGGTCGTCAGCATCAGGCCGGCGATCGAGGACGCGTTGAGGAGCGCCTGTTTCGTCACCTTGGCCGGGTCAATGATGCCCGCCTGCAGCATGTCCACCATCTGCTCATTGCGGGCATCGAAGCCCCACGAGCCGCCTTTCTGGCGCACTTCATTGAGCAGCACCGAGCCTTCGAGGCCGGCGTTGTAGACGATCTGGCGGAACGGCTCTTCGAGCGCGCGCTTGACGACGTTGACGCCTACGCGTACGTCGCCCGTCGCTTCGACCTTGTCGACCGCTTCGACGGCACGGAGCAGCGCGACGCCGCCGCCCGGGACGATGCCCTCTTCGACGGCTGCCTTGGTGGCATGCATCGCGTCCTCGACGCGCGCCTTCTTCTCTTTCATCTCGGTCTCGGTCGCGGCACCGACTTTGATCACCGCAACGCCGCCGACGAGCTTGGCCAGGCGCTCCTGCAGTTTCTCGCGGTCGTAGTCCGAGGTGGTGTCCTCGACCTGCGTGCGGATCTGCTTCACGCGGCCGGCGATCGCTTCCTTGCGTCCCTTGTCATCGGTGTCGGTGACGAGGGTGGTGTTGTCCTTGTCGATGGTCACGCGTTTCGCGTCGCCGAGGTCTTCCCACTTCACGTTCTCGAGCTTGATGCCGAGGTCCTCGGAGATCAGCTTGCCGCCCGTGAGAATGGCGATGTCTTCGAGCATCGCTTTGCGGCGATCGCCGAAGCCCGGCGCCTTGACGGCGGCGACGTTGAGCGTGCCGCGCAGTTTGTTCACGACGAGCGTCGCGAGCGCTTCGCCCTCGACGTCTTCCGCGATGATGAGCAGCGGCTTGCCCTGACGCGCAACCTGCTCGAGGATCGGCAGGAGGTCCTTCATCGACGAGATCTTCTTCTCATAGATGAGGATCTTCGCGTTCTCGAGCACGACTTCCATGCGGTCCGGGTCGGTCACGAAGTAGGGCGAGAGGTAGCCGCGGTCGAACTGCATGCCTTCGACGACTTCGAGCGTCGTGTCGAGGCCGCGCGCTTCTTCGACGGTGATGACGCCGTCTTTGCCGACTTTGTCCATCGCCTGCGCGATCGTGTCGCCGATCTCTTCGTCATTGTTCGCGGAGATCGAGCCGATGTGCTGGATGTCTTTGCCCTCGACGGGACGGGCCATTTTCTCGATGGCCTCGATCGCGGCGCGGACGCCGAGCTCAATGCCCTTCTTGATGTCCATCGGGTTCGCACCGGCAGTGACGTTCTTCACGCCTTCGCGATAGATCGCCTGCGCGAGAACGGTCGCCGTAGTCGTGCCGTCGCCGGCGATGTCGGAGGTCTTGGAGGCGACCTCGCGGACCATCTGTGCGCCCGCGTTCTCCAACTCGTCCTTCAGCTCGATCTCCTTGGCGACGGTGACGCCGTCCTTGGTGATCGTCGGCGAGCCGAACTTCTTCTCGATGACGACGTTGCGGCCCTTCGGTCCGAGGGTGACCTTCACCGCATCCGCCAGCTTGTTGACGCCGCGCAGGATCGCCTGGCGCGCCTCTTCACTGTAAGTAATTCGTTTTGCCATGAGTCGTTTCTCCTTCTTTTGTTGTGTCATTCCGAGCGGAGCGAGGAATCCCCTGAATCGGGGGATCCCTCACCGTCTACGCGGTTCGGGATGACACGCCTGAATCAACCTTCAACGATGGCGAGGACTTCGTCTTCGCGCAGGATCGTGTACTCGACGTCTTCGATCTTGATCTCGGTTCCGGAGTACTTGCCGATCAGAACGGTGTTGCCCTTCTTGACGTCGAGCGGAATGCGCTTGCCCTCGTCGTTGAACTTCCCTTCGCCGACGGCGATGACCTCCGCCTCCTGCGGTTTTTCCTTGGCGGTGTCGGGGATGATGATGCCGCCGCGGACTTGCTCTTTCGCTTCCTTGCGCCGTACGACGATGCGGTCGTACAGCGGCCGGAGCTTGATCTCAGTCGCTACTGCTGCCATGCGTGCTACTCCTTTCGTTACAGTAAGTTAAAAGACTTGCGCGATAGGACATCGCGAAGAATTTCAGTCTAACCGAGACTTGAGCACTTAGCACTCACGTGTCGGGACTGCTAACATTATGACGTCGGGAAAGTTCTGTCAAGCGGAGCGGCGGCGTCAGTGATCGTGGCCGCGCTTGCGCGGACGCGCGATCCAGCCTTTTCGCCAGAAGTACACGAGCATCAGGCCGGCGATCGAGATCATGAGGCCGAGGGCGAAGGGGTAGCCGTGGAGCCAGTGCAGTTCGGGAATGTGCTCGAAATTCATGCCGTAGATGCCGGCGATGAGCGTGAGCGGGAGCATGACCGCGGAGAAGATGGTCAGCACCTTCATGATCTCGTTGGTGCGGTTGGCGACGACGGAGAGGTACGCCTCCATCGTGCCGGTCATCTGATCGCGGTCGACGTCGATGGTCTCGCTGATGCGGAACATGTGGTCGTAGATGTCGCGGAAGTAGATGAGGTGCTCGCGCTGCACGAGCTTCGCGTCGCCGCGCGAGATCTGATTGAGCAGTTCGCGCTGCGGGAGTGAGCTGCGGCGCAGGACGTTGATGTCGCGTTTGAGATGCAGCAGCTCATCGAGCTGCATCGGATCGGCGTTCTCGAAAATGGTGTCCTGCAGGTCGTCGACGCATTCTTCGATCTGCTCGAGCACCGGAAAGTACGCGTCGACCATCATGTCGACGATCGAGTAGAGAAGAAAGTCGTTGCCGCGCGCGAGGATGCGTCTGTCGCCGGGCAGGCGATCCCACACGTTGTTCGCCGCCTCGAGCGGACGTCGATGTACGGTGAAGAGAAAGTTGCGGCCGAGGAACGCGGCGATCTTGTACGTCTCGGAGATGTGCTCGGTGACGTTGATCGCGACGGTGCGGAAGATGAAGAAGTCGTAGTTCGGGAACGAGTCGTACTTCGGGAGCGTGTTCGGCGAGAGCGTGTCTTCAGCCGCGAGCTCGTGAAAGCCGAAGCGCTGTTCGAGCAGCGGCTCGATCGTCTCCTGCGTCGGCTCCTGAACGTCGACCCACAGACGATCGTCGGAGTCGGCGCGCCATTCATCGATGAGCGACTCGTCGCCTCGGCGAAGCTCGTTGTTTACGAGGAGTGCCACGCGGAAAGTCGTCATGTTCCGTTTTCTTAGTTTTCAGTTTATCCCGCGCGCAGACGCGGGATCTCCCGGTGATACGCGCGATGCAGCTGCCCATGTAGCGTTGTGTAGGCAGCCGCATCGCGAGTATCACGAGGAGATCCCGCGTCTGCGCGCGGGATAAACTACAAAAAAACTAAAGCAAGTCCGCCAACGGCCGGTAAGCACGGCCCTGCGACGTCGCCACCGCCTCGTACGTGATCTCGCCTTTGTACACGTTCACGCCTTCGGCCAGGCCCGCATTGCCGCGCACGGCTTTGTCGAAGCCGAGGTTGGCGAGCATGCGGGTGTAGGGGAGCGTGGCGTTGGTGAGGGCGATCGTCGACGTGCGCGGCACCGCGCCCGGCATGTTGGCGACGCAGTAGTGCACGACACCGTCGACTTCGTAGACGGGATTGGAGTGCGTCGTCGGATGGGCGGTCTCGACGCATCCGCCCTGATCGATCGCGACGTCGACGATCACGGATCCTTTTTTCATCTGTCCGATCATGTCGCGCGTCACGAGCTTCGGCGCGGCCGCGCCGGGAATCAGCACGCCGCCGATCAAGAGATCCGCGCGACGCACGGCTTCTTCGATGTGCGCTCGGCTCGACGCGAGCGTCTGCACTTCGCCGCGGAAGATGTCGTCGAGCTGGCGCAGGCGATCGAGACTGACATCTATGATCGTGACGCGCGCGCCGAGGCCGATCGCCATTTTCGCGGCATTCGTTCCGACGACGCCGCCGCCGATGATCATCACGTCCGCGGGCAGCACGCCCGGCACACCGCCGAGAAGCACGCCGCGTCCGCCGTTCGGCTTGTGCAGGTAATACGCGCCGACGTGCACGGACATGCGGCCCGCGACTTCCGACATCGGCGTGAGGAGAGGAAGCGTGCGCTTGCGCTCGTCGGTGATCGTCTCGTATGCGACGCCGACAATTTTCTTGTCGAGCAGCGACTGCGTGAGAGCGGGAACCGGCGCGAGATGGAGATACGTGAAGAGCAACTGCCCGTCGCGAAGGCGCTTCAGATCGGGATCGATCGGCTCTTTCACCTTCACGATCATCTCCGCCTGTTCGTAAACGGCATCGGCGTCGGGAAGGATCGTCGCGCCGGCGGCGCGGTACTCCTCGTCGGAGAAGCCGCTGCCGTTGCCGGCGCCTTTCTGCACGAGCACCTGGTGTCCATCGGAACTGAGGTCACGCGCGCCGGCGGGCGTCATGCCCACGCGATATTCGTTGTCTTTGATCTCGGTCGGTACGCCGATCCGCATGGATGCAATCTCCTCGGCTGATGAGGTTCGCGCGGAGGGCGCGTCAGCGAGGGCGTATTGTACACATCAGTGGCGCGTGGAGCGCCGCTTCGGCACGGGGGGAGGCTGTTGTCCGCCGCCGCTTCCTCCGCCGGCCGCGCTGAACGCGCCGGGCGCGATCATCTTCGCCGCGGCGAGCGCGTCGATCACGCCCCACGAGCTCTTTTCGTCCCACCCCTTCACGTCGATGTCCTGCGCCGTCTGCTGGATCGTCGACTCGATCTGCGCGAAGCTCGAGTTCGGCGCGAGCGCGAGCAGGAGCGCGGCGACGCCCGCCACGTGCGGCGTCGCCATCGATGTTCCGGTCATCGAGCCATAAACGCGATATCGATACGACTCCGTGGCGGCGCCGCGGTCGCCGTTCAGCAGCTTCTGCGCGTTGGCAAACGTCATCGCGATCGTCAGCGGAAAGTCATACTCGCCGTCCGTGACGAGCCCCAGGAGCGCGATGTCGTTACGCCTGTCGTCGTTGTTGTAGATGATGACCGCGACCGCGCCCGCTTCTTTCGCGTTGCGAGCTTTTTCACCGGGCGGGACCACACCGCGCTCGATGACGCAGATTTTTCCACTCGCGTCGCTCGGGATGTCCTGGATCTGTCCGAAGCCGCAGTTGATGTACGGCGCGACCACGGTCGCCATCGGCGAGCCGGCAATGGGGAAGGCGGAGAAGAGCTGCGCCGGCGACTCGACTTCGGCGACCGGAAACTTGTCGCGCAGGTAGGTCGATGGAACGTCGACGCCCGGCGCGACGATGCTCAACGCGTTGCTGTAGGAGGACAAACTCCACACTTTGAGCTGCGAGTCGACCGCGCCGACGGAGATCACGCCGTCGTACAGGGCGGGATACAGGAGCCGCTCTTTCCCGCTGTTGCCGGCGGCGGCGACGAGGATGATGCCCGCCTCGGCGGCGCGCTGCACCGCATACGCGAGCGCGTCGGTGCCGCCCTCCGCGCCAAGGGACATGTTGGCGACCCACCGGCCGCCGATCTCGCGCTTCTTGCCAATGACCCAATCGAGCGCCGCGACGAGATTCTCATCCTTGCCTTGTCCATCCGAGGTGAGCATTTTCACCGCCCACAACTTCACGCCCGGCGCGACGCCGACCGTTCCGAAGGCGTTGTCCGCGGCGGCGATGATGCCGGCGACGTGCGTGCCGTGTCCGAAGTCGTCGATCGGCTGCTGCGTCGAATCGAACGTGTTGTATCCGCCGGCGTATGCACTCGCGAGATCGGGATGATGGATGTCGATGCCGCTGTCGATGACGGCGACGTTCACTCCCGCGCCGCGCGTCACCGGCCACACGGAGTCCGCGTGCACCGCGCGCACACCCCAGGGAATCTCCTGCTGCACGAATGCGAGGGTCGGCTGCGCGGGCGCGTCGTCGCTCTGCGCGTAGAGATCGATCACCGGCTGGACGGACGCGACGTCACCCGAGCGCCGCAATTCCGCGGCTTCGGCGTCGCTCAGATCCATCGCCATCGATCCGGCGTTCTCGAACCGGCGCACGCGATGTTTCGCGGCATCGGCCGAGTTGGCGACGAGGCGCGGCGACGTGCCGGACGCCGCGCGACGCATGACGACCATGTAGCGATTCGACTCCGCAAAAAGAGAAGTCGAGATCGCGAGCGTCAGAACAACAAGGATCAGCTTTCGGGGGGAGCGGTCCATATCAATGGCGCGAGGAGCGCCGCTTCGTCGTGGGCGGCGGCTGTTGTCCGGCTCCGCCTCCGCCTCCTGTGCCGCCGCCGGCCGCTGCGAACGAGCCTGGCGCGATCATCTTCGCCGCGGCGAGCGCGTCGATCACGCCCCACGAGCTCTTGTAGTCCCACCCTTTTACGTCGATGTCCTGCGCCGTCCGCTGAATCGCCGATTCGATCTGCGCGAAGTTCGCGTTCGGTGCGAGCGCGAGCAGGAGTGCCGCGACACCGGTCACGTGCGGCGTCGCCATCGACGTGCCGGTCATCGGACCATACTCGCGATAGCGATACGACTCGGTGATGAGGCCGGGGATGCCGTTCAGCAGTTTTTGTCCGCTGGCGAACGTCATCGCGATCGTGAGCGGGAACACGTAGGTTTCGTCGTCGTCGACGAGCGCCCAGCGCGTGTAGTCCGCGCGCGCGACATCGTCGTCGTTGTAGAGGATGACGCCGGCCGCGCCGGCTTCCTTCGCGTTGCGCGCCTTCGTGCCGAACGGAATCGCGTCTTCGCCCGCGGGGCTGCGCTCGATGACGCAGATTTTTCCGGCGGTGTCGCTCGGAATGTCCTGAGTCCGCCCGAAGCCGCAGTTGAGGTATCCCCCGAGCACGTTCGCCATCGGCGAGCCGGTGACGGGGAATCCGGCGAGAAGCTGCAGCGGCGCCTCGACTTCGGCGATCGTGGTCTTGTCGCGAAGCATCGTCGACGGAACGTCGACGCCCGGCGCGACGATGCTCAGGCTGTTGCTGTACGCGGAGAGACTCCAGATTTTGAGCTGCGCGTCGACGGCGCCGACGGAGATCACGCCGTCGTAGACCGCCGGAAACATCAGCCGCTCGCGTCCCGTATTGCCCGCCGCGGCGACGAGGATGATGCGCGCGTCGACGGCGCGCTGCACCGCCTGCGCGAGCGCGTCCGTGCCGCCTTGCGCGCCGAGGGACATGTTCGCGACCCACTGACCGCCGACTTCTTTCTTCTTGCCGATCGCCCAGTCGAGCGCCGCGACGAGGTTCTCATCCTTGCCCGATCCATCCGCGGCCAGCACTTTCACCGCCCACAACTTCACCGCCGGCGCGACGCCGATCGTTCCGAAGGCATTGTCCGCGGCGGCGATGATGCCGGCGACGTGCGTGCCGTGTCCGTGATCGTCGATCGGCTGCTTCGTCGAATCGAACGTGTTGTATCCGCCGGCGTAATTCGGTGCGAGATCGGGATGTTGCAGGTCGATGCCGCTGTCGATGACGACGACGTTCACTCCCGAGCCGCGCGTCACGGACCACACCGAATTCGCGTGCACCGCGCGTACGCCCCACGGGATCTCCTGCTGCACGAAACTGAGCGTCGGCTGCACCGGCGCGTCGTCGCTCTGCGCGTAGATGTCGATGACCGGCTCGACGGACGCAACGTCCCCCGATCGCCGCAGCTCCGCGGCTTCGGCTTCCGTCAAATCCATCGCCATCGATCCGGCGTTCTCGAAGCGACGCACGCGATGTTCCGCGGCGTCGACAGAGTTGGAGACGAGGCGCGGCGAGGTGCCGGACGCCGTCCGCTTCATGACGACCATGTAGCGATTCGTGTCCGCAAAAAGCGAAGTCGAGATCGCGAGCGCGAGAACTGCGAGCGTGAGTCGTCTGATCATTTCTTGAGGATCCGGCGTCCGCTGCGCGGAGGCTGGGTCCATCCCATGTCGATGAGCTGATAAATCGTGAGATCGAGTCCGTGCAGAAGGTCAGAGCCGATGAACGGCTCCATCAGAAGATTCGGCGTCGCCGTCGTGTCCCAGTGATGAACCGACGATCCCGGCTCGACGACGCACGGCGCATACAGCCGCAGGTATCCCTGCTTCGTCGTGCCGGCGAGCTGGCTCGGGTCGAGATGCAGCGACGCATCGACGGTCGTGTTGGAGGTGAGCTGCGCCTTCAGCGCGGTGCCGTCGGTCTGCGTGATGCTGATGACCGGAATCGTGATGTCGGTGGCGGTGCCGCCGAGCGACGGCGCGGAGCATGCCGACGCGTTGTCGACGACGATCACGCCGATCGCGCCGGCGTTCTGCGCGTTCCGCGTTTTCGTGACGAAGGTGCAGACGCCGCGATCGATGAGCGCGATGCGTCCCGCGACCGCGCTCGCGTTCGTGAACGTCGAGCAGCCATCGGTCGTCGTCGGGCCGTCGGTGTTCGCTTCATCCTGCGCGATGACGATGCGACCGCTGGCCGGTGTCTTGTCGATCGTCGGACCGAATGCTGCGAGTCCGACGTCGTAGTTTTTCGCGATCGCCGCCGGCGCGCTGATCGTCAGCGTCGACATCGGACTCAGAAACTGTCCGGTCTGACTGCGGACCACTGCGCCGTCCCACACAAGATTGCCGGTGTTGGTCAGCGACGTGTTGCGCTGCGCGGTGGTCATCTGGTCCCAGCGCTGGCCGGCCGATACGTCGAACGTGTGGACGTCGGAGATCGCCGGAATGCCTTCGCTGAACGCCGGCGCGTTCGCTTTGCCGGAGATTCCGAAGCCGTGTCCGAGCTCATGCAACACGACGTTGTAGAGATCGATATCGGTGCCGTGTTTGTTGTCGAGTCCGTAGTAGAAACTCGTCGCGCCGAGGCAGGTGGCCGTGTCGACGTCGGAGTTGAAGCGGACGTTGATGTCGTCGACGCCGGCCGAGAGATCCGTGTTCGCGAATTTGTTCGCGAGGGCGATCGGATACCAGACGTTCGCCATCGGCACGCCCTGGGTGTCATGCCGCCAATCCATTGGCGATGCCTGCCCAAGGATTCCCTCGGTGTCGGTGCAGGCCGGGTTGCCGATGATCGGCGCGAAGCTCGCGCGTACGCGAACGTCGACGTTCGTGTCGAGATTGTTCTGCCACGTCTGCGCGGCGGCGAGAAAAACGTTGAGGCGCTGCTGGCCGCGCGTCGTGCCGGCGTTGCCGCCGACCGGAGTCGCGGGCGTCGGGTCATTGAAGCCGGTGCCGGCGCCGTCGATGTTGATGATCAACACCTTGCCGGTTCCGGCGAAGAGCGGCATCGCCGCAAGGAGAAGGGAAACGAAGAGAGTCCGACGCATTTACTTTTCTGCTTTCGCGCGTCCGACTTTTTCGATCGGGGCTTCGAGGAATTTCTTCGCCGCTTCGGCGCTATCGACGCAGGCCAGTACGGCCTTGCCGTCCGGCGTGATGCGCGCGACGAGCACTTCGCCGCCGTCATTGTTTTCCGCGAACAAGTCGCTGATGTCGATGTGCTGCTTCGTCGCCTGCGCATCGATCGGTTTCAACATCTCGCGCGTGCACGCTTCATCATTCGCCGCGAATGCAGCGGGCGCGACGATGGAAGCAAGCGCAAGCGCCAAGGGGAAAAGACGTTTCAACATCGGGCCTCCTGGACCTTAAGAGAAGTTATTTTACACAACCAGGACGATCTGTCCATGGAAATGCAGCGGTTTTTGTGAACGTCTGCTAACGTACGCGCCCCATGACCGACTGGAAAGAGAATTTGATCACCGATTCGCGCGAAATCGCGGAGCTGCTCCGCCAGACGAAAACGATCGCGGTCCTCGGCATCAAACCGGAGTCGCATTCCTCGCAGGCCGCCTTCTACGTCCCCGCGCACATGCAGGCTGCCGGCTACGACATCATCCCGGTGCCTGTCTATTTCCCCGAAGCGACGGAGATCCTCGGCAAACCCGTCTTCCGCACCCTGGCGTCGATCGGCCGCCCGATCGACATGGTCAACGTCTTCCGCCGCCCGACCGACATCCCCCCGCACGTCGACGACATCCTGGCCGCGAAGCCGAAGAGCGTCTGGTTCCAGCTCGGCATCCGCAACGACGAAGCCACGCAGCGGCTGGCGGAGGCCGGGATCAAGGTCGTGCAGGACCGCTGTTTGATGGTGGAGCAGGGGCGGATGTAGAGGAAGCGTTACAAGCGGGGTGGGCGGCGCGAGGCGTGCCAGACGGAGAGCACCGCGATGTCGTCGTTGGTATTGACGCGGTAGTAGATGTAATAACGAGTGTGTTCCATCAGTACACGCCGATTTCCGCTGCGCCGCGTCTGAACTCGCTGGCCGACTCCGGGCGCATCGAGGATCAGCCTGCACGTCTGATCGAACTCCTCGCCGAATAGGTGCGGCGCTTTGTCCCGATTCCGGGACCACCAACGCAGCTCACGCTCGTACTGCCGCCGCGCACGCGGCGTGATGATGAGCGCGCGCATTATTCGCGCGCAAGTTTTCGTTCGAGCTCGATCATCTCGCGACGGAACTCTTCGTAGGGGATGCCTTCGCCGCGATCCGCTTCATCCATCGCGGCTTCGAGCTCGGCTTCCTCTTCTGGAGTCGGGATGTACTCGTCGTCGCTTCTCAGAAAAACCGAAACCTCGGCTCCTTCAGGCAACTCGCCGTCTTCCACCTCGACGCGCCCGTTCACGACTCGTCCCGGATAGATCGTCATCCGTCCCATCCTACCTCGGAACACTTACTCCGGCACGTGCACTTCCGCCGTCGTGGTTTGTCCTTCTCCGATCGCCACCGGGTATCCCGTTTTGATCCTTCCCTGCGCGTCGAGCACTTGCATGGTGTAGCGGCCGGGGGCGACGTGGTCGATGGTGGTGGTGGTTCCGGTCAGGCGGATTTCGGCGATGCCGTTGCACTGGCAGCGGACGTATTCTTCGCCGCTCGGCATGACGAGTTTCACGAGATCGTTCGACGGTTTGTCGGTGTGGACGATGAGGTTGCCGCCGGGGGTGAGGGCGAGGCGGAGCTCGCCGTTGGACGGAACGGTCGCGCGGATGGACTGTGAGGCGTAGCCGTTCGCGGAGACGGACACGCGATACGCGCCGGCCGCGAGCGGGACGTTGAACGATCCGTCTTTCTGCTGCTCGTTCGCGCGGGCGGCGACGAGGCCGGCATCGTTGGTGGCGACGACGTAGCCGTCGAGTGTTTTCCCGTCGCGCGCGTCGGTGAGGCGCACGTTCAAGCCGCCGCTGCGCACGAGCGTGAACACGACCGGCGTGCGCGCGTCGCTGACTTTCTGTACCGCGGTCGCGAACCCTTTCTTCGTCGCGGTGACGACGTACGCGTCCGCTTCGTTGATGCTGATCGTGAACGCGCCGTTGGCGTCAGTGGCGATGGAATGCTCGCTCACTTCAACCTGGGTTCCGGGCTGCGGCGCTCCTGTTTCGTCGACGACGCGGCCGTGGATCTGCGCGAATGAGATCGCGATGTCGAACGTCGCGGATCCGCTGAGCTGGTACTGCGTGTTGTACGTCTGCCGCTGCGACGTCTCGACGTCGACGCGATAGAGGCCCGGCTCGAGTCCGGTGATCTCGTAGGCGCCGCTTTCGTTCGTCTTCGTGCGCCGCATGCCTTGCTCGCCCGAGAATCCGACGGCGCGGAAGGCGGACGGCTGTCCGCCTTCCGTCACCGTTCCGCGCAATACGATGTCGGTGCCGAAGGCGAGGTTCACTTCGATGTCCTGATTCGCAACGACGGTCGCCTTCACGGGAGCGGTGGTGACCTGGTCGCGTTGGGTCATCGCGAACGCGCGCAGCTCGACGTCGCCGGCGCGTACGTTCTCCAGCTTGTACGTGCCGTCGCGGCGGATGAATTCCTGCGAGCCCGCACCCGCGACGACGCTGCCGAACGTCCATCCGTGCTCGGTGAAGCCTTTGACCGCGCCGTGGATCGTTCCCGTTCCGGTGCTGGGAGGAAACGCGATCACGACCGAAGTCGCAGCGGGATCGACGTCTTCGAGCTCCGCTTCACCGAGGTCGCTGCGCGTCGCGCGGAAGGACAGCCGTCCGTCCGGCAGGCCTTCCAGCGTGAATGTGCCGTCGGCCGATGACTTCGCGAACTGCATGCCGTCGCCCGACGTCGCGTTTCCGAACACTTGCGCGCCCTCGACCGGCTCGCCGGTTGCGGTGACGACACGGCCCGCCACTTTGCGTCCGGCCGAAAGCACGACGTCGACGCGGCGATCGGCGTCGCCTTCGACGTCCACGCTTTTTGCGATGAATCCCTGTGCCTGGACGTCGAGCTTCACCGGCTCGCGTGGCACGCCCGCGATTTCGAACTCGCCGTCGTCAGCCGTCTGCGCGCCTTCGATGCTCTGCTCCGAAACGGAGATGTCCGCCTTGGCGATCGGCAGTCCATGTTCGTTGACGACGCGGCCGGTGATCGTGCGGCCGTGCGTGAGCGCGAACGTCACCGTCGCCGGCTTCTCTTCGCCGACCGTGACCTCCTGCGTGTCGGACACGTAGCCGGGCGCAGTGGCCGTGACGCTGACACTGCCGGCGCGTACCGCCAACATGAAGGTTTCTGTTCCTTCGAACTCACCGTTGTTGAAGGAAGATGCAGCTTCGTTCGTCGCGCTGATGTTGAATCCCGGCAGCGCCCCGTTCGTCGCCTTGTCCACCACCCTTCCTCGGATTTCGCCCACCGCGTTCAACTCGAGGACGACGTCCGTCGCCGGCGCTTTTACGACTTTCTCCGCCGACAGCCGGCTGAGTGTCGACGTGTATTGCAGTTTGTACGTGCCGGGCCTGAGGGAGCGGACGGCGAACGTGCCGTCCGATGCGACGGCGGTGGTGCCCTGCGCCATCCCTTCCGCGGATTCGACAGCGACGAGTCCTTCGAGCTCGATGCCGCTCTTTTTCGCCGCGACGCGTCCGCGAATCTCCACGCCGGGCTGCAATACGATCTCGATCGGCTTCTGTCCCTTGACCGGCGTGATGCCGCCGAGGCGGAAACCGGCGAATCCCTCTTTCCATACGCCGAGATCGTGCAGCGTTTCGTTGAGGTGCACGGTGAACGTTCCGGCGCCGTCGGATTCGATGAATGCCTCGCTGTGTCCGCCCGCGAGCACCATCTCGAGCGGCACCGCGACCGCGCCGAATGGATCCTGCAGCAGGATCACGGCCGCGCCGGCGACCGGATTGCCGTCTTTGTCCTTCACGTTGCCGCGCACTTCGATGCCGTCGTGCAGCGTGATCGCAACCGGCTTCGCGCTGTCTTTGAGGTCGGCGACTCCGATTGCGTAGCGCGGATGAGTCGCCTGCAGGCGCAGCTGCGTGGTGTCGCCGAACTCCTGGTACTGCTTCGTCATCGCGATTCGGAATCGTCCGTCCGGTCCGCTCCTCGCGGAGGGCATGCCTTCTTCTCCCTGGAGTAGGGCATAGATGAGCGGCATCTGCGCGATCGTCATCATCACGTGCGCACCGGCGATCGGATGCTTTCGATCGTCGATGACGGTGCCGGTGAGAAATGCGGATGCCTGCGCGGTGAAGTCGGCGCGCGCGGTGCGGCTGTTGCGAAGGCTGGCGCTGCCTTCTTCGAACGAGAGATCGGGCGCGTCGGCGAACACGCGATACGATTTCGCGCCGCACGACTCGATGCGGTAGTTGCCTTTGTCGTCGCTGATTGCCGCCCGCATGTCGCTCAGTGACGGTTGCTGCGTCGGCCATGCCTTCACGCTCGCGCCTTGCAGCGGGCGTTCTTTCGCATCGCGTACGACGCCGCTGATCGAGTGCGACGTCTCGAGCTTGATCTCCATTTCGGCGGCGCGTTTTGCGCTGCCGAATTCGGACGGCGTGTACGCTTCGATCGACTTGATGTCTTCGTCGAGGTGGGCGATGACGAACGTGCCGTCGTCGCGCGTCGTCCCGGCGGGCCAGTTGCCGGCGAACAGTTTTGCTTTTGCGACCGGAGCGCGATCGCTGCCGAGGACGCGTCCGCGCACGCTTGCGCCAGGGACCAGCCTGATGTCGAGCGACGCATTGGTCGTCGCGTCGACGAGAAGCGGTGCGTAATCGGAATGGACAACGTGCAGCGCGCTTGTCCAGCGCTTCGGATCAGGGACCGTGAACGATCCTTTCTCATCGGTGCGCGTTGACCACGCCACGCCTTCGCTCGTTTCCGCGATCACGATCGCGTTGGCGACCGGCTTTCCTCCCGCGGTGACACGTCCGCTGCGCGTCGCGGCGGCATCGAGATCGATCGCCAGCTCGCTGTCGTCGACGAGCACCTGCTGCATCTTCGGCGCATAGCCGTCGCGCGACACGATGACGTCGACGACGCCCTGCACTTTCGTGTCGATCGAGAACATTCCTTCCGCATTCGTCGTCGCGCTGCCGATCGCCTCGCGCTCGCGTCCGGCGACGACCCGCTCGCGCCAATCGATCATCGTCTCGCGGCGGTAGGCGGCGACGCGCGCTTTGTCGACGGGCGTGCCGTCGCTCGAAAACACCGCGCCGCGAATCGCGGCGTGCAGAGGCGCAGAAAGAGCGAGAAGAGCGACGAATGCGAACCGGCGCATTCGGAGAGTCTACGCCGTGTTAGACACCGGCTCGTGCGCGAGGACGCGCGTGAGCCAGAGGTTGGAAAGCTTCTCCAGCACGGTGTTCTGGCGCAGGCGCGCGCGGAGGTTCGTGAAGTCGACTTCGTCGAGGTGCTGGTCCTGATTGAAGCAGGAGAAGACGAACGACTCCTTGCCGGTCGCCGGATCGACGTGGCGCTGCAGGCACTGCGCGCAGACCTGCTTCATCATGCATTGCATCGGCGAGTTGATCGAGCCGATGCCGACGTGTTGCGGATTGAGGTGCGGCGCGAGGATGCCGTGACGCGCATCTTTCACCGCGCGCATCATGCCGTCGGAGCCGATCGCGATCAGGCGGTCGATCGTGCGCAGGTCGAACGGGCGTTGCTGCGATGCGTACCACAGCATCGCCTGCACGATGTTGCCGGTGAACGAGAGATCGTCCGCGCGGCGCGGCTCGATCGCGTCGCCGGCGTCGACCGACCAGATCACCTGATCGGTGCCGGCCTCGATCTCGTCGCGCTTGAACACGTCCGCTTTTTTCTTGTAGCCGGCGAAGTAGACGACGCGGCAGCCGTTTTCTTTGAACGCGCGCGCGATCGAGAAGAGCACGGCGTTGCCGAGGCCGCCGCCGGCGAGGAGGACGGTCTCGTTTTTCGGGATCTCGGTGGGCGTGCCGGTCGGTCCCATGAGCACGACCGGCTCGTCTTTTTTGAGAAGCGCGCACAAGCGCGACGAGCCGCCCATTTCGAGAACGATGACGGAGAGCAGTCCGCGATCGACGTCCGTCGATGCGCCGGTGAGCGCGATGCCTTCCATCGCCAGGCGGGTGCCGTCGACGAGCGGCGCGTAGGTCTCGAAGTTTTGCAATCGATAGAACTGGCCGGGATGAAAACGGCGCGCGGCGAACGGCGCGCGGACGACGACTTCGACGATCGTCGGCGTGAGGCGATTCACTTCGTGCACGCGCGCGACGAGACCGTCGTCGAGGACCGCGGTCAGCTCGCGCCAGCGCTCGTCGCGCTCGCCCTGTGCGTCGTCGGAGCGATCGAGCGCTTCCAGCTCGTTTTTGAAGATGTTGAGGATGTGCGGATAGCCGTCCTTCGCCGAGGCCATCGCCTTGACGACGTTGCCGGCGTATTGCGGATGGTTGTCGCCGTAGAACGTGACGAGCTTCTCGCGGCGCGACGGATGCTGGTAGGACGTGAAGAAGCCGCGCTCCTTCGCGGCGTCATCGTCCTGGATCAGCTCGATCTGCATGTCATCCCGAGCGGAGCGAGGGACCTGGGCGGGCGGTGTCGCGCTGTGTTGCCCCTCCCGCCCGGGTCCCTCGCTCACGCTGGGGATGACAGAGAGGGAGTACGACTGGAAGAACTGCTTCCACTTATCGAGCTTGAACGTGCCGCCGTGTTCTTTCTCGTAGATCACGTTCGGCGAAGTGCCGGCGGCGATCATGACGCTGCGCGCGGCGAGCTCGATGATCTCGCCGGAGTCTTTCCAGCGTCCGTCTTCGACGACCTGTTTCTCGAAGATCAGCGACTGCACGTGCCCGAAGGAATCGGAGACCGCTTCGACGGGCGAGAGCATGTCCGCATAAGCGATTCCTTCTTCGAACGCCTTGGCGATCTCTTCGTAGTTGAGGCGATAGGCGGGGGAATCGTTCATCGACTTGCGGTACGCGATCGTCACGCCGCCCCACGAGCGGACGAGCGGGATGAAGTCCGGGTTCTCTCCCGCCGCGGTTGCGCGCGTGCGCTCATGTCGAATCGCACGTCCATGCGTGAGGAACTCGTCGAGGATCTGCAATTCCTCGACATCGTAGCCGCTGCGCACGCGCTCTTCGCCGAAGTCGCCGCACATCGCCTCGTAGCGCTCGAGCGTTTTCTCGACTTGCACGGGGTAGTACGCGAAGAGCTCCGTCGCGGTGTCGATCGCCGTCAGTCCGCCGCCGATCACGATCGCGGGCAGGCGCACCTGCAAGTTCGCGAGCGCGTTTTTCTTGAACGCGCCGGTGAGCTGCAGCGCCATCAAAAAGTCGGACGCCTGGCGCATGCCGCGCACGAGGTTGTTCTTCATCCGCACGATCGTCGGCGTGCCCGCGCCGGCGGCGATGGCGATGTGATCGAAGCCCAACTCGTCGAACGCGTCCTCGATCGTCAGCGTGCCGCCGAATCGCACGCCGCCGTAGACGCGCAGGTTGTCGCGGCGCTCGAGCGCGATGCGGATGACTTTCAGGAAGTTCTTGTCCCAGCGCACGGTGATGCCGTACTCCGACACGCCGCCGAAGCCGGCAAGGATGCGGTCGTCGAGCTTGTCCCACAGCACGCGCGCGTCGCGGATCGGCTGGCGGATGGCAGATGGCGGATGGCGGATGGCGGAAGAAGACGGAGCTGCCTGGTCTGCCATCTGCCATCCGCCATCTGCCATCTGATTTTCGAGCGGCTCGATCTTCAAGCCGTCGATCGCCACGACGCCGAAGCCTTCGTTGGCGAGGTAGTGCGCGAGGGTGTAGCCGGCGGGGCCGAGTCCGACGACGAGCACGTTCTTGCCGTTGTATGGCAACGCGACCGGCCGCTTGATGTTCAGCGGGTTCCAGCGCGTGAGGAGCGAGTAAATCTCGAATCCCCACGGCAGGTAGAGAACGTCGGTGAGCAACCCGGTTTCGATCTGAGGAATGTTGACCGGATCTTGCTTTTGAAAAATGCAAGCCCTCATGCAGTCGTTGCAGATGCGATGGCCGGTGCCGGGCGCCATCGGGTTGTCGATGAGCACCATCGCCAGCGCGGCGATCGCATCGCCGTCGGCGCGCAGCAAATTCATCTCGCCGATGCGCTCGTCGAGCGGACAGCCTTCGAGCGCCATGCCGAGGGGGTTCGGTTTGTAGGTGCCGTTCGGCTGCGCGAAGCCCTTCGAGCAGGAGTCTTTCTTTCGCTCGTGGCAGTAGATGCAGTAATGCGACTCGTCGGTAATCTCGCGCGGCGTCATGCGCGGATCGGTGAGTCCGAATCCGTCGCGGCGGCGGAAGTGATGATGATCGCCGCCGAATCGATGCTCGTCGACCGGCTCCGTCGGCACGAGTTTGTCGAAGGCAAGCGGCTGCGGCAGGCGGAACGACGTCCAGCCCGCGAAGCGGCCCGCCTTCCACTCGATCGCGCACCACGCGACGAGCTGTTCGACCTGCCCACGCAACTCCTCGGACGTGGGGTTTTCTTTCAGTTGATCGAGGAGTTGATTGGCGATGCGCGCGAGCGAGAGCTCGGGATCGTGTGAATCGAGCTCAGGACCTTCGGCGGGCTGAAGCCCGCCGCTCCACTTCGCGACGCGTTTGGCGACGAATTCTTTTTTGAAGCGCGCGACTTCGGCGTCGCGCTCGGTGCGCGCTTTGATTGGCGCGTCGTCGGTATCGAACAGTTGTTTGAGGAACGCGCCGAGCCGGCGGCTGACAGCAATCAGCAACGCGGCTTCGTCGGGCTCGCTGAGCGTGGTCTTCGCCGTCCGGTAGTCGTCGAAGCGGTGAAACAGATCGGGGTCGAGGAATGAATCGAACTCCGCCGCGAGCGCGTTGAGTTTGCGTAAATCGTAGAGGTCGTCGTAGGTGAAATCGCGAATGCCGAGCTTCATTTGCGTTTGATGTAAATCACTTTCTTCACCGACGCGTGCACCACACCCTCCGCATCGACGAGATCCACATTGTAGGTGCGATCGATCGGCTCACCGTTTGCGGTTTGGTTGCGAATCTCGTCCAGCTCCGCGTCCTCCAGATGAAACGTCGCGAAGAGCGTCGTTCGTCCCGGTTTGCGAAAACGAATCGAAGCGGACTTGTCCCAGACGACGTACGTGGGGCCGAGGAGATGGATGAGCATGATCATGTACATCGGGTCGACCGAGGCGTAGAGCGAGCCGCCGAAGATCGTGCCGACGTAGTTGCGCGTGCGCCACGACAGCGGCAGCTTCACGCGAATCTCGCGGAAATCATCGGCGATGTACGTGACGCGTGCGCCGCTGCCGCGGTAGGCGGGGAAGAGATTGAACCTCCAGCGGAGGAGGCGCGATTGGAACGATTCACGCCCAGGCTTGTCATCCCGAGCGGAGCGAGGGACCTGGGTGGGAGGGGCGCTCACGGCGACACCACCCGCGACACCACCCGCCCAGGTCCCTCGCTCTCGCTCGGGATGACAAGCCAAACAATCGCAAACAGCGCGAACGCGACCAGCGCGACTCCGTTCGCGAGCAAGTAGGAACGATGGTTCTGCAAGAGCACGCCCGCGCTTTGCAGGAGCGCGGCGACGAGGATCGTCAGCGGCCAAGCGAGCGGGTTCGCGTCGAGCACGTAGCGCGCAATGATCCACGCGAGCAGCGCGATCGCGATCGCGCGCACGAACATGAGCGGCGCGTGTGCGGCGGTCGTGCCGGGATCGAGCGAGATGCAGAAGATCGCCGCGATCGTGACGAGCGCGACATGTTTGCGCAGCGCGTGCGTGTACAACGCGACCGCGCCGCAAATCGCGATCGCGCCGAAGAGCGCCTGCGCGCCTTCGGTCAGCGCGGGCAGCGGCGTGGCGATGCTTTCCGCGACGTTCAAGTCGACCGACGCTGCCGACGGCCACGCGTTCTCGATCCACTGCAGCATCGTACCCGCCGCGATCACGATCGCGATCGTGGTCAGCGCAGCGATCGCCGCTCCGCGTCCGAACCGCGCGCGACCTTCGCGCGTGAACAGGCTGCGAGCGTAAGGCAGAGTGGCTTCGAGTCCGACGAGCGCGAGGAAGAGGATGCCGGTCTGTTTCGCGATCTCGATCACGAACTGCACGGCGAGCCGCACGTGGAACGTGTCCCACGCGACGGTGGTGCTGTAGTCGAACAGGCTCAGCTCGTAGCGCGCGAGTGTCGACGCGATCGGAATGATCGACAGGATCAGCGTCCATCGCAGGGCGCGTTTCCACGGAAATCCGTGGTCGCGTGACGCAATCACGAGTCCGGCGACGACCATCGCCAGCAATGTGATCGCGCCGATGATGAAGAGCGCGAGCAAAACCACGTTGAGCAGCGTCTGTGCGTTCGCTTCGCGCTCCACGCTCTCCGCCACTTTCACGTTCTTGTTGAACTGCGTCACCTCGGCGCCCGCAACGCGCACCGTCACACGCCGAAACACATCCGCGCCGATCGGCGTCCGCTCCTGAAAATGAAACAGCCAGTCGCGCCGCTTCGGCTGCTGGAACGTGAGCGCTTCCTTCACGTCGAACGCGTTCCCGTCGATGCCGTACCGCGCGAGCTCGGCACGCGCGATCTCCAGCGCCTGCGGCTCCGCGAGCGATGCGCCCGGCGAATTCTCGTCGAGGTACTTGTGATAGCCGATCGCGCGCGACGTGCGCGGATCGACTTCGACGAAGTACTCCTCCTTCTGCATCGGCGTGAAGAAGCGCACCGTCCACGTGCCGGCCTCGATCTTCGTGCGAAATACGTCGACGAGCCGGCGCACGCTCATCCCGCGGCGCAGCAGGTACTCCGCCGCCGCGGAGTCGAATCCGCCCGGCGAGCCGCCGTCTTCACGCTGCGAGTCCGGTTCCCAGGAGCGAAATCCCGCGACCGGCGCGGCGATGACTTTCGTTCCGTGCGCCTGCGGCCTTTGGATGCGCGCGATCTCTTTCGCCTGCGCGCCATCGATCCGGAAATCGATCGCGTCATCGGGCGACGGCGGACGCGATGCAATTGCGACGATCGCAATTGCGATCGCGGCAACGCAGACGAGCACGCGCCGCGGCGTGGCCGGCTTCGCGTCCGGCAACTGCGGCGCAGCGACGACTGCTTCGACCTGCTCCGGCGGCGGTGCAATCGGAATCGTGTGATTCGACAGATCGTCGTCCGGCGTGAAGCCGCGCTTGCGCACGTACGACACGATCATGGCGACGAGTGGGATGACGAAGATCAGACTCGCCGCCGCTGCGGACGCGACGTAGTAGGCGTTGCCCGACGTGAAGAGCAGCGTCGCCGTGTACACCGCGTCGACGGTGTAGTGCCAGACGAGCATCGGCAGCAGGCCGAAGCGCAGCATCAGCAGGCCGCCGATGATTCCGACGATGCCGACTTCGAGTCCGCGGATGAAGAACGGCTGATTCGCGTACGTCGAGTGTCCGAATCCCCAGATGAATCCGGAGAGCACGATCGCCGCGATGCGCGAGCGCAGCAGTTTCTCGAAGAACGGTATCGAAAATGCGCGCGAGAGAAATTCTTCCGACAGCGCGGGATAGAAACCCGCGAACAGCACCGCCACCCAGGGCAGCGCGGTGGTCAGCAAGTCGTCGTAGTGAACGTCGGCCGGCGACCACGCGCCGAATTTCTGCGCGGTCACATAGAAGACGATCTGGTACGCGATGAAGAGTGGAACGAGTGTGTAACCGAGGATGAGCGAGAGAAAGACGCGACGACTCGAAAGCGCGCGGCGCGTGAAGACGCGTGGAATCGCGAGCTTGTCCGGCATCCGCTCGCGGTACAAAACTTCGCCCGCGCCGGCGAGCACGATGAGCAGCATCGTGTTGCCGAGGGCCGGCATGATCACGCTGAGCGCGAGGCCGCCGATGAACGCGGGATACGACGAGTTGGTGTCGTAGTACGCGAATTGCGCCGGCGCGGAGTTCAACGATGCGCCGGCGGTGAGCACGAGCGCAGCGACGCCGACGCCGAGGAGAAAGCGGAGGTGCAAGTCGCCGCGGCGCAGGCGGATGATGAACACGACGACCGCGGCCAGCATCGAGCCGGCGAAGAAGACGAGATCGACCGCACCCGCGGCCATGTTCTTCGAGCGCAGCTCGCGATACGAGCGCAGCCACGCGTCCGGCACTTTCAGCGTTTGCGTGTAGCCGGTGACGATCGTGCCGTCGACGGTGACGGTGTGGCGGTACGGCGCGCCCGCGGGATGAATCGAGATCGAGTCCCAGGTGTAAATCCGCTGCACGCGCTTCGGCAGCTTGCGCTCGCTCGTCGAGACCAATCGTAAGTCGGCGACGCGCACGCCGATCGCTGTCAAAAAACCGACAGGCGGCGCAGCGCTGCCGGGAGCGCTGGCGATCGCGCGGTCCTCCGGAATCTTGTGCGCGAACGCGATGACCTCGCCGGTCGGCGCGACGTCGACGCTGAGCTCCTCTTCCTGCAACGGGCGGAACCAGCGGTGGTGCCAGGAGAGCAGATGCACTTCCTCGCGCATCACGCGGCCGGCGTCTTTCAATCCGAGAGAACGCTCGAGAAAGATGCGCGCGTTGTCGTCCGAGTCGAAACGCACCGCGTGCTTCATGTCGCGCACGTCGATGCCTTCCGCGTGCACGAGCTTCTCCGCAATCGGGCGCGACGACTTCCGGTCGAATCGAAAATCGATCGACGCTTCGGGAAACGCGGTGTGGTAGTAGCGCGCGATGACGACGATGCAAACGGCAGCGAGCGCGATGCAGATCGCGATGAAGGCGAGATCGCGGCGCGAAAGGCGCGTCACAACAATCCAGTCAGCAGCAGGTCCGCTACCTCGTCCGAATGCGCGGCGAGGTCATAGTCCTTCTCCGACAACATCCACGACGTCACCATCTCGTCGAGCACGCCGAAGACCGTCTTCGCGACCAGCTGCGGATGCACCGTGCGCCGGAACACCCCTTCCGCCTGTCCGCTCTCGACGATCTTGCGAATGATATTCAAATAGTCCTTCACCTCCTCCTGCGAGAGGAGGCTCATGAACTTGAGGCTGTGGCGCAGCTCGACCTGCGAGACGACGGCGAGCGCGCGGTCCCGCCCGAGCGTTTCGAGGTGGTGGCGGATCGCAATCCGCAGCCGTTCCTCGGCGCGATTGACGTTCGCCATCTGCCGCTCCAGCGAGCGCAGGTAATTGCGCGTGTACTCGCGGAAGATCGTGATGAGGAGGTCTTCCTTGCCGTCGAAATAAAGGTAGATCGTGCCGTCGGCGACGCCGGCCGCCTTCGCGATCTGCGAGACCTTGGCGTTGGAGTAGCCGTGCTCGGCGAAGACTTCGATGGCGGCGCGGAGGATGCGCTCGCGTTTCGACGTGCCGCGGAGAGTGTCGGGTTCAGGAGTGGTTGCGGATCGGACCATGCCCGAATGAATGCTCATTCAGCCGGCGTGCCGTGTCAAGTACCAGCCCTTCGTCGCGGGGAACTTGTGTCTGAACATTGATGATGGAGAAGACATCTTCGCGCGTCGCTGTCTTGCTCACCGGATAGAGGTGGACGTGCAAGTGCGGCGTCTTCAATCCGAGCTTGAGCGCGATCACGCGATCGGCGTTCGTCAGCTCGATGAGCACGCGCTCCGCGCGATGCCACACCCGCGTGAAATGCAGCCATTCGTCTTCGGCGAGGTCGGACGAATTCTCGACATGACGCTTGGCAACGATCATCGCGTGGCCGCGGATGGACCAGTCATTGTGCAGGACGACCGCGGTGTGGTCGTCTTCGAAGACGAGATCGCCGGTTCGTTGGAGCGCATCGCAGAGTTCGCAACTCATGACGCTAACGATGAAGGATGAAGGATGAAGGATGAAAGATGAAGGATGATTTCGGGCACCTTTGGGCTGCCGAGGCTGCGCCGCCGCTTCTGATAGGTATAGAAAAGCGGCAGCGCAGCTGCCGCAGTCCAAAGTAACATCCCGTCAATGCGCACCATTCGTCTCGGCCGCACGAACGTCCACGTCCCCGCAGTCTCCCTCGGCACCTGGGGCCACGGCGGTCCGCAGACCACGCGCGATGGTGTGTCGGTCGGATGGAAAGGCCATGACGACGCGCTGGCGAAGGACGCGTTGCGCGCCGCGTATCGCAACGGCATCACGCATTGGGACACGGCGGACGTGTACGGCGACGGACACGCGGAGCAGCTCATCGGCTCGATGTGGAACGAAGTGCCGCGCAGCGAGATCTTTCTCGCGACGAAAGTCGGGTGGGACTTCGGTCCGATGAATGAGCCGTACGAGCCGAGCTACATGCGCAAGAAGTTCGAGCAGTCGCTGCGCAACCTGCAGACGGACGTCGTCGATCTCTACTACTTTCACCACTGCAACTTCGGCGACAACTTCGAGCGCGCACTCGAGGTCATGCACCGGCTGCGCGATGAGGGAAAGGTGCGCTTCGTCGGGCTGTCCGACTGGAGCGGCACGGCGATCATGAAGTACATCGCGCGCGTTGATCCCGACGTGGTGCAGCCGTATCGCAACGTCGTCGACGACGACTACGAGTCGAGCGGCCTGAAATCGTGGGTCGACACGCACGACCTCGGCGTCGCGTTTTTCTCTCCGCTCAAGCATGGATTGCTGTTAGGCAAGTACGACGCGCCGAAGGACTACGGCGAAGGCGACTTCCGCACGCGCGTCGCCGACTTTCGCGACCCCGAAGCGATCGCGCGCTACAAACACGCGGCCGCGGCGATGCGCTCTCGCTTCGCTTCGCACGCGGAGCCCGTGCTGCACGCGGTCACCGGCGCGCTGCTCGCCGACAATCCGGCCGCGTGCGTGTTGTTAGGCATGCGCAACCCGCAACAGGCGGAGGCGGCGGCGAGCGCAGGCGAGGCGCTGTCGCGCGAGGATGCGGAGTGGGTGCGGACGATGTACCGCGGTCAGTAAGCCAACAGCAGCCGCGCCGCTCTTTCGATCTGTTCGTCGCCCGGCAGGAAAAACTCTTCGAGCGGCGGCGAGTACGGCACGGGCGTGTCGAGCGCGCCGACGATGCGCACCGGCGCGTCGAGAAACTCGAACGCTTCTTCCTGAATGATCGCGGCGAGCGACTCGCCGATCGAGCCGGTGCGGGTGTCTTCGTGGATGATCAACACGCGATTGCATTCGCGCGCGAGCGTGAGCACGGCGTTGCGATCGAGCGGCGCGAGGGTGCGTAGATCGAGTACCGCACACTCGATGTTTTCCTGCGCGAGTTTTTCCGCGAGGCGCATGCCGGTATGGACGAACGCGCCGTACGAGATGATCGCGAGGTCTTTTCCCGCGCGGCGCAACGCGGCTTTGCCGATCGGGATCGGCGCGGGCGCTTCGTCGCCGAGCAACTGTTTCACTTTTGGATCGCGATACAGCGCGATGTGCTCGTAGTAGAGAACGGGATCGGGATCGGCGACGGCCGATGCCATCAGCCCGCGCGCGTCATACGGCGTCGACGGCGCAACGATCTTCAATCCGGGCGTCCGATAGAACCACGCCTCGGTGTTCTGCGAGTGGAACGGTCCCGCATGACGCAGTCCGCCCCACGGCATGCGCAGCACAAACGGAATTTGTGCGCCCCATCGATAGCGCAGCTTCGCGGCGTTGTTGACGAGTTGATTGAAGCCGGTCGCGACGAAGTCGTTGAACTGAATCTCGCCGATCGGCCGCATGCCCGCGAGCGCCGCGCCCGTGCAGACGCCGATCGTCGATCCTTCTGACAACACGGAGTTGATGATGCGATCGCCGAATTCACCGAGCAGCGGACGAAGAAGAAGAAACGCGTTCCCGTACTTGCCGCCGACGTCTTCTCCATAGACGAACACGCGCGGATCCGCGCGCAATGCGTCGCCCACGCCGAGCATCACCGCTTCGAGGAACGTCTTCCCCTTCGCATCGAACGGCGGAGCATTCTCCACGTGTAGGACAGGCATTCCTGCCTGTCCTACACGCCACGTTTCATCGAGCACCTCGACATGCGCGCGCGCCTGTTCATTCGCGAGCACTCCTTCACCCGCGAGCGCGCCGTCAGGCCACCGCGCATCGATCACGCTGCGCGCTTCCGCTTCCACGAGCGATTCCGCTTCGCGTTTCCATCGATCGAGATCGCCCTCGCGGATCACGCCGTCGCGCTCCAGCTTCGCCGCGTACGTCGCGATCGGATCGCGCTGCCGCCAATACTCGTATGCGTCGCGATCCGCGTATCCCGCTTCGGTGAGCGGCGGATACGACCACGACGGCTGCGCGTCCTTGCCGAGGTAGAGCATGTCGTCGTGATGGGCATGACCGCACATCCGCATCGCGACGAGCTCGATGAGCGTCGGACCTTCGCCCGCGCGCGCTTTCTCCGCCGCCCACGCGAACGCCGCGGCGATTGCCTCGGGATCGGTGCCGTCGATCGTGATCGACTGCATTCCGTAGCCGGCGGCCTTGTCCGCGAACAAACGCACCGCGGAGTTCTCGCGCACCGGCGTCGACAGCGCGGTCTGATTGTTCTGCACGCAGAAAATCGCCGGCAGCTTGCGCGCGGCGGCGGCGTTGATCGCCTCGTGCCATTCGCCGAGCGACGTCGCGCCTTCGCCGATGAACGAGACGGCGACGCGCGGCTCGCGGCGCAGCGCGAACGCCATCGCGATGCCGCTGATCGTCAGCGCGGGACTCCCGAGCGGCGCCATCGCCGGCAGCACGCCGTGCTCCCAGTCGCCGACGTGCAGGTCTTTTCCGTTCATCGGCGCGCCCGCTTTTCCCATCTGCGCGTTCAACACCATGCGCACCGTCTCCGGCGTGTTATGCATCGCCAGCACCGCGCCGAGGTCGCGGATCATTGGGGAGACCACGTCGCCGCGCCAGGTTTCGTGGCGGTCTTGCGTTTGGCGCCGCAGGCGAAGGCACGCGGCATAAATCGCTTCCTGTCCGAGGGAGCGAAAGCCTTTGCCCTGGAACGACGCGTTCCCCCATCGCACCTCTCCGCCGGTGAAAAACTGCTTGAGCCGGTTGTCGACGGCGCGCGTCAGCACCATCCCGCGCAGCATCTCGATCTTCTCGTCGGTCGTCAGCGACGCCGCGATCTCCTGGCGCCGGAAAAATCCCGCGCAGTCGGCGATCACTTCGTCGATCGCGAGATGCAGCCGTTCTGTTGCGCTTACGCAGGGCGTGGTTTCGGGGATGCCGTCCGCGATCACGAGCGACTCGAGTGCACGGCGCAGCGCAGCGGCGTCGAACGTGCCGGCGTCCGCGAGCGCGCGTGCCGCGAAGGGATGCTTCTCGGTGATGAACGCGCGGAAGCGGGCGTGTGTCACGGCCCGATTCTCCTCCAAAACACCACCCGCCCTTCCTCGAAGTCGGGCGTGAAGTGTTGTTGCAGGTACGCCCACACCAGCGGTGCGCGCATTTCGTGGGGGACGCCGTCGACGAGGATGCCGCCGGGGGGGACGAGGGCGGCGCGCACCTTCGGATTGCGCTCGATGGCGGCGATGACCGCGCGCTGCGCCTCCTCGGATTCGTAGTACGCGACTTCGACGTGGCGAATGGGGTTGTCGCGGTTGAGGAAGTAGTAAAGGATCGCGCGGTTGGTGAAGTCGACGTAGGTTTCATCGTGCTGGAGCGAGAGCGCGGCGTATTTTCTCGCGGACGCGAGCTCGATCGCTTCGCGCTCGCGGATCCAGGCGCCGCGCGCGCGGGGGACGTCGTTCACCGTCGTCCATCCTTCTTCCGCGGGGCCGCGCAGTTTGCGGACCCAGCCGAGGACGCCGAGATGGGTCGTCGGACTCGCTGCGAGGATGAGCGCGATGACCAGCGCGGGGGCGAGGGCGGCGCGTTTGCGGATGGCGATGAATGCGCCGCCGATGAGCATCGGCGCGACGGCGTCGAGGAAGTAGAGGTGGTGGCGTTCGGCGTACGAGATCGCCATCACGACAGTAAAGACGCCGATGATCGCGAACGGCTCGCGCCTGCGATTGCGAGGGCGCGCGAGCAGCACCGAGGTCGCGATGGCGATGCCGCACCAGGCGATGTACTTGAACGTCTCGCCGCGGATGGCCGCAGGGAGAAACTCCGGGAAGGACGGACTCTCGGCAACGGAGGGCGGCGGCGTGAAGAGGTTTTGTGTGTACGCGGGTCCCATCGCGGGAATCTCGAGGAACGTGCTTCGGAAAAAATCACCGAGCACGCCGAAGATCGCGAATGCGATGAAGAGCGGCACGGCGACGATCGCGATTCCGATCGCGGTGCGGCGGATCGCTTCGATGCGTCTCGGAGCGAAGCGCAGCACGGCGACGGTCAGCGCAATGAATGTGTAGAAGCCGAAGTCGAGACTCACGACTCCGCACAAGACCGCGCTTGCGCCTGCATACATCAGCAATCGCGTGTCGCGTTTGCGAATCGCGGCGACGATCAGCACCAGGGTTAAGAGCGCGGGCGTGGCGCGCGGCATGCGCGTGAAGCCGGTCAGATTGGAAAAGAAATACGTGACGATTCCGGCGTCGGGCGAGCCGGTGACGGCCGCGCCGAGCGCGTAGATCGCGATCGAGTTCAGAGTCTCGACGACGAAGCGGGCGCGCAGCGCGTTGCCTGCAGTCACGCCGCCGATTTGCATCGCGAGGTAGTCGAGGCCGCCGTCTTCGCCGAGGCCGTGGACGGGGAGGATGTCGCGATAGGGATGCTCGCCGCGCAGATACTCGGACGCGATCGGCAGCGAATGAGAGTCCTCGAAGAAATCGAGGCGCTCTTTTCCCTCCGCGGTCGTCACGCTCATCGCGTTCGTGTACGAGTACGCAACGATCGGGTAGATGACAAACGCGAGCAGCTTCACGGCGCGACGCTCGTTGCGCAGGACGACACGCAGCACGAACGGCGTGACGACGGCGAAGACGAGCGCGTGCCAGCCGAAGTAGCGCTGGTCGCGCGAGAAGAAGCTCGTTTGCAGCGCGAGCCCGAGAGGCGCGATGAGAAACGCGAGAGCGGGGGTGAGGGGGGAGGGGATAACGGTGATGGCGATGCGTGTGGCGAGGACGATCGCGGCGGCGAGGATCGTCAGGCGTTGCACTGGAATGTCGTGCGCAATGTCGATGAGCGCGAGGAGCGTCATCAGGAAGGTCGGGAGGAGAATCCAGTCGCGCCGCGTGAAGTGCATCGTGACGCGTCGCAGCAGCACGAACGCGATGATCGCGAGGAGCGCCGGAAGAAACGTCCAAAGGAAGTTGCGCTCGATGACGACGAACCAGAACGCGACCACACACGCAGCAATCGCCGCGTTGCGCGCCCACGGTTGTGTCGACTTGTGGGTGCCGCTGCCCTCAGCGGCACCGCGACCGCTGGGGGCAGCGGTCGCCACATCCGCGAGGAGACGCGCGATCGGCCGCATCACGAGTGGCAGCAGCAACGTGATCAACACGAGCGCGGTGAAAAAACGAAACGGGAAGTGCGCGTCGATGCCGATCTGCGTCGCGAGTCCGGGCAGTTGTCCCGGCGGCGCGGGTTTCTCGATGGCCGGCGCGAGCGAGATCGCGATCGCCAGTCCCCACAGCGCGAACGCGGCGAAGAGCAGCGAGTCGCGGCGCTTCATCGCGCGGCCTCAATCAGCCAGCGGACGGCCAGCGCCTCCGCCCAGTACTCGCAGCTCCACGGCGCGCGTCCGCCGATGAAGCCGACGTGTCCGCCGCCGCGCGTCGTGCGGAAGTCGATCGACGGCGATGCGAGCGCCTTCACGCGCGGCAGCACCGCGGGCGGCAGGAACGGATCATCCTCGGCATTCAACGCAAGCACCGGCGTCGTGATGCGATCGAGAAAGCGGATCGACGACGAGCGCTCGTAGTAATCGTCCGCGCCGGTGAATCCGTGCAGCGGTCCGGTCGCGGAGTCGTCGAACTCGAAAAACGTGCGTGCGCGGAGCACGCGCGGCAGATCGAGGCGCGGCGCGATGTCGGGCCGCATCACTTTCGGACGCAGCGTGCGCAGAAAGCGCGAGACGTAGAACGATCCGACCGGCGTCTCGAGATGGCGCGCGCCGGCGGCGAGGTCGTACGGAACGGAGAGCGTCGCCGCGGCGGCGACGAGCGTTTGATCGGGATGCTCGCCGAGCCATTTGAGCAGCACGTTTCCGCCGAGGGATGCGCCGAGGGCGACGAACTTTGTCGGTGTGGGGGCCTCTGTGGAGCGGCGGCCGCTTCGGCCGCCGACCTCTCGCGAGAAATCGGCGGCCGAGAGCGGCCGCCGCTCCACACCAGAGAGCGTGCGAATCACGAAGTCGAAGTCGCCGGTCTCTCCGGAGTGATAGAAGCGCGGCCGCCGGTTCGGCAGCATGCGATGCACGCGCTTCGGATCGCGCGCGCACGACCGAAAGTTCATCACCGTCGCCGCGTGTCCCCACCTCCGCACTTCGGCGAGCATGCCCTGGATGTAGACGGAGTACGAGCTCCCTTCGAGTCCGTGCAGCAGCACGAAGTGCAGCGGATCGGTGGCGGTCACCGGCGCGTCGAGATGATCGAGCACCAGCTCATCGCCGTCCGGCGTGGTGAGCACCTCGCGCCGGAATGCGACCTGCCGCCGCGGACGGACGACGCGTCCCCAGATCGTCTGCGCATGCGGTCCGCGGATGAACCACGCGGGGGAAAAGTCCGACACGCGCGGATTGTACAGAACGCTCTTTGCATAGGTTTCGAGGCTCACGGGCACATAGGCTCACGGGCTCACAGGCGCATGGGCTCATAGCTCGTAGGATGAAAGCGTCTGCCGTCGCCCCTGTGAGCCTATGAGCCCATGAGCCTATGAGCCTATGAGCCTATGTTGAAGGAACCGGACAAGAAGGCCTGGGTCCCCGGTCCCGCGGGTCTCGCTCGCATTCGCGCGCGCGCGGATACGCTGTACCTCAGTCACGGCCGCACCGTGATGGCAACCGGCCGCGAGGGAACGATCGAGCCGGGATCGCAGCATGGGCTCATCGTCTACGAGACGCGGCTCATCAAGACGCTGCGCTACTTCATCGACGATGAGCCGCCGACGCCGAACGTGCTCTCGAACGTCGAGCAGCATTCGTTTCTCGCGTACTACATCATCGCCGCGCCCGGCGTGAGCACGGGCGATCCCGATCAGGGCAGCGGCATGGTGCCGCCGGAGTCGCGGCAGCCGTTGGAGCTGCGCGTCTCGCGATTCGCCGGCGACGGATTGCACGAGGACATCGATCTCACGAACTACGCGACCGATTCGACGCGCTTTACGCTGTCGATCGAGATCGAGCACGACTGCAGCGACATCGCCGATCTCTCGCGCGAGATCGACATCGACCGCCGCGTCGACGTCGGCTTCTCGCGCGCGCCGCGATTCATCGGCAATCGCGCGACGTTCGAGATCGAGCTCGAGCCGCACGAGTCGTGGCACGTCTGCATCGACTTCGCGCCGTGGATCGACGGCCTGCGCATGCGTCCGTGTCATCGCTGCCGCACGTTCGGAATCACGAACGACCGGCAGCTGATGTTTCTCGACGACGCGGCGAAGATCGAGACGCGCGAGAGCGGCACGCTCGCGCCGGTCGTCGAGAGCGCGCTCGAACAGGCGAAGTACGATCTCGTCGCGCTGCGGCTCTACGATCTCGACGCGAGTGAGCGCGCGTGGACGATCGCCGCCGGCCTGCCGCTGTACCTCGCGATCTATGGCCGCGACACGCTGACCGCGAGCTGGCAGGCCGCGATCCTCGGCACGGAAATCATGGTCGGCACGCTCGACGTGCTTCCGAAATATCAGGGCATGCGCGTCGACGACTGGCGCGACGAGCAACCGGGCCGGATGATCCACGAAGTCCACACCGGCCCGATGTCGATGCTCGACATGAATCCGCGCGGCCGCAGCTACGGATCGACGACGACGTCGAGTCTCTACGCGTTCATGGTCGCGGAGCTGTGGCACTGGAGCGGCGACGCGGAGCTGATCCAGCCGTTCATCGATCCCGCGCTGCGCGCGCTGCAGTGGCTCGATCGCGAGCGATTGCAGAACGGTCTGTACACGTATCAAACGCGCTCGATCGACGGCGTGAAGCATCAGGCGTGGAAGGACTCGCCGGACGCGATCGTGTACGACGACAGCTCACCGGTCGAGCCGCCGATCGCGACGTGCGAGGAGCAGGGATTCGTGCACGTCGCGAAGATCCATTTCGCCGAGGTGCTGTGGGCGTTGGGACGGCACGACGAGGCGAAGCAGATGTTCCGGGAAACGATGGAATTGAAGCAGCGCTTCAACGAGGCGTTCTGGATGGAGGACCTCGGCTTCTTTGCGCTCGCCATCGACTCGCAAGGAAAACAGGTGCGGTCGATCACGTCGAATCCGGGCCATTGCATCTCGACCGCCATCGCCGCCGACGAATACGTGCCGCGCGTCGTCGACCGCATCTTTCAGGACGATCTCTTTTCGGGATGGGGAATCCGCACGCTGTCGTCGAAGCATCCGTCCTACAACCCGTATAGCTATCACCTCGGCTCGATCTGGCCCGTCGAGCACGGCACGTTTGCCCTCGGGTTGATGCGCTGGGGTTTTCACCATCGCGTGCAGCAGATTGCACGCGCGCAGTTCGAAGCGGCGGCGCTCTTCGACTTCTATCGCTTGCCCGAACTGTTCGGCGGACATCCGCGCGACGAAGATCATCCGTTTCCGGCGATGTATCCGAACGCGAACTCGCCGCAGGCGTGGTCGGCGTCGTCGACGTTTTGTCTCCTGCAGGCGATGCTCGGACTCTATCCATACGCGCCGCTGAACATGCTCATCGTCGATCCGCATCTGCCGGACTGGCTGCCGGAGATCACGATCCGCGATCTGCGCGTCGGCCGCGCGAAGGTGTCGATCCGCTTTCACGGCACGTCGTGGGACGTGCTGGAAAAAGAGGGAACGCTGCACGTCGTGCAGCAGCCGCTGCCGTGGTCGTTGACCGCCACCTGGCCGGAACGTGTCGTTGATTTGTTGAGGAGTCTTGTCAAGTGATCGACAATCTGTAGAGCAATGTTCGACCCGTCGCTTGAACGGCCTCGGAGGCCCGTCGTCTCCGTCGTCACTCCGTCCTATCAACAGGGCCGATTCCTGGAGCGCACGCTCGAAAGCGTCGCGATGCAGGACGGCGCGCTCGAGCACATCGTGATGGACGGCGGCAGCACCGACGGCACGCTCGCGATTCTCGAGCGCTGGCGCGATCGCATCACGTTCAAGTCGGAACGCGATCGCGGACAAACCGCGGCGATCAACGCGGGCATGTCGATCGCGCGCGGCGAGATCCTCGCGTATCTCAACTCCGACGATGTCTACTATCCCGGCGCGATCGCTGCCGCGGTTGCGGCGTTCGAGCGCGATCCGTCTGTCGACGTCGTGTACGGCGACGCGGATCACATCGATGTCGAGGATCGTGTCATCGGTGCGTATCCGATCGAGGAGTGGTCGATCGAGCGATTGAAGCTCGTTTGCTTTCTTTGTCAGCCGGCGGTGTTTTTACGGCGTAGAGTGATCGAGCGATTCGGCGCGTTCGATGAGAACCTGCACTACTGCATGGACTACGAATACTGGCTGCGCCTCGCCTTGCGCGGCGCGCGCTTCGCGCATCTTCCGGCCAGGCTCGCGGGCTCGCGACTTCACGGCGACGCGAAAACGTTTCGATCGGCAAAGGCGGCGCACGTCGAGATCAACGACATGTTGAAGCGCCACCTCGGCGGCGTTCCGGACAACTGGCTGTGGAACTACGCCGCGGTCGACTCGCGCGCCGTCGTTCCCGTCGCGCTGCGCAGCATCGCCGCGGCATTTCGCTGGAATGGATTTCCGAGCATCACGCTGCTGCGCACAATCGCCTCGTGGCTCCTCGGACGCACGCGCATCGCGCCGCCGCTGCGATTTCGGGAGACCGAGTGATGCTCGCGCGGCATCCGTTTCTCCGCGAGCTCGCGATCACGACGCTGATCGGAATCGGCGTGTACGCCGTCTGCGCGCTCATTGTGGTCATCGCCGAAAAACGTGAGCGGCGCGATTTCTCCGTCTACCGGCGGCGCAGCGCGTTGAACGATCTCGCGTATGTCGTCTTCTACAAGTGCAGCATCTACAGCATCCTGGTGATGCCGCTGTTCGCCTTTCTCTCGCCGCGCGTGCAGTTTCTACGCAGCGATCTGCTGCAGCGCCTTCCGTGGCTCGCGTCGGTGCTGCTGGCTTGGCTCGCGTTCGACTTTCTCAATTACTGGATTCATCGCCTGCAGCATTCATCGCGCCTGTTGTGGGCGTTTCACAGCGTGCATCATGCGACGACCGAGCTGACGTTTCTGACCTCGCATCGCTCCCACTTCCTCGAGCAACTTGCGACGGGCCTGTTGCTGCTCGTGCCCGCGCTGGTCCTCGGCATCCCGCAGACGTTGTGGTTCCCGATCCTCTTCCTGCAGCTGCTCAGCGAGACGTTTCAGCACGCGCGGCTCAGCTGGAACTTCGGTCCGCTGCATGCGCTGATCGTCAGTCCGACGTTCCATTCCATGCATCACTCGGCAGACGAGAAGCACTACAACAGCAACTACGGCCGGGTCTTTTCGATCTGGGACCTGCTGTTCGGGACGTTCATTGCCGCGAAGGAGCCGGTGGAGCGCGTCGGCGTCGACGGCATGGAGATTCCGGAGCGGCTCACCGCGCAGTTCGCGCATCCCTTCCGCTTCCTGGCGAGCCGCTGATGTTCGCCATCGCGCTCATCCTCGCGCAAACCGCCGTCTCCGATGCGATCACGGTCACGGCGACGCGCACCGAAACGCGCGTCGCCGACACGCCGTCGAGCGTGGTCGTGTTGTCGAAGGAGACGATCGCGAACAGCGCGGCGGCGACGACCGACGACGCGCTGCGGCAGGTCGCGGGGTTCACGCTCTTCCGCCGCGCGGGAAGCCGCGTCGCGAATCCGACGGCGCAGGGCGTGACGCTGCGCGGCGCGGGCGCGAGCGGCGCGTCGCGCGCGCTCGTGCTCGACGACGGCGTGCCGCTCAACGATCCGTTCGGCGGTTGGGTGTACTGGGGGCGCGTTCCGCGTGCGGGCATCGAGCGCATCGAAGTGCTGCGCGGCGGCGCGTCCGATTTGTACGGCAGCTCGGCGATGGGCGGCGTGATTCAGTTCATCCGAAAAAAATCGCCCGGCCTCAGCGTCGACGTCTCCGCCGGTTCCGAGGCGACGTCGACCGCCAGCGCGTTCCTCGGCGGCAAGTACTTCACCGCATCCGCCGATTTCTTTTCGACGGTCGGATTCGTGCTCGTGCGTCCGGGCGAGCGCGGACTCGTCGACGTCGCGGCGGACTCGCGTCACACGACGCTCGATCTCACCGCGCGGCGCGAGAGCGCGTTCGTGCGCGGCTCGTACTATCGCGAAGAACGCGACAACGGCACGCCGCTGCAGGTGAACGACACGACGACGCGCCAGCTCGCGGCCGGCATCGACGTCGGCGCGCTGACGCTGCGCGCGTACGCCAGCGATCAGGATTACTTCCAAACATTTTCCACGGTCGCCGGCGATCGCAACTCCGAGCGTCTCACCATCGAACAGCGCGTGCCGTCGCGCGGCTACGGCGGCAACGCGCAGTGGACGCACGTGATCGCGAACCGTCACGTGCTCATCGCCGGCACGGACCTGCGCAGCGTTCGCGGCGTCAGCGATGAGCTGCGCGGCACGACGCGCGTGATCGCCGGCGGGCAACAACGAACGGCCGCCGCGTACATCGAAGACTTGTTCTCGATCTCGCCCACGCTGACGCTCACCGCCGGACTGCGCGGCGACTGGTGGTCCGATCACTCGCAGCTCAATCCGCGCCTGTCGCTGTTGTGGCGCTCGTTCTCCGCGTCCGCGTACACGGCGTTTCGCGCGCCGACGCTCAACGAGCTGTATCGCGGCTTCCGCGTCGGCAACATCAACACGCTTCCCAACGCGAGCCTCGACGCGGAGAACATGACCGGATTCGAGATCGGCAAGCGCACGAACAACGCGCGCGTGACGATGTTCTGGACGTCGATCTCCAACACGATCGCCAACGTGACGCTCAACGCCACGACGCGCCAGCGCCAGAACCTCGGCCGCACCTGGTCCCGCGGCCTCGAGCTCGACGCCGATTGGCCGCTCGGCCCCAACGCACGCGCGTCGATCGGCTATCTCTTCGTCGACGCGACCGTGCGCGAAGGCGATCTGCGCGGCAAACGCATCCCGCAGGTCGCGCGCAATCAGGTCACCGCGCAATTGCAGTGGCGCACCTTCGGCATCCAGACGCGCTGGTCCGCGTCGCAGTTCGACGACGATCGCAACGAGTCGCCGCTGCGCGGCTACTTCGTCGCCGACGCGTTCGCATCACATCCGCTGAAACACGGAGTCGATCTCACGTTTGCGATCGAGAACCTGTTCAACGAAGACGTCGAGGTGAGCGCGACGCCGGTTGTTACGCTGGGACAGCCGCGCGCCTGGCGCGTTGGGTTAAGGTACGCGCGGTGATTGTTTGGAGTGGTGCGCGCCTCCGGCGCGCTTTTGGGGGGACGGAAGGCGCGCCAGAGGCGCGCACCACTCCTTGAAATGGCCTGGCGCATCGAACGGCAGTCGAACGGAAAATTCGCGATCTTCTCGACGCGCATCCACGACTACATCGTCATCGACGCCGGCGCCGATGAGATCGAGCGCATCTACGCTGATAAAGGCGTGAAGGTCTACCTCGCCAGCGCACGCGCGCAGATGGCGAAGAACATCGCCGTCTCGAACGAAGCGCTGATCGAAGCGAGCCGTGCGCGCGGCGAGACGCCGAAAGAGCCGCCGGGAAAGATCGGGGCGACGGGATTTGACGACGATTAGTGTGTCATTCCGAGCCGCGCAGACGGCGAGGAATCCCCCGCCGAAGCACGACCAGCGCTCCGTCGGCGGGGGATCCTTCGCCGTCTTCGCGGCTCAGGATGACACTTAAACCCGCCGCCGCCCGCGCGTCGCCGCCTTCTTCTCCATCTCCTCCCACGGCTCGACGCCGGCGACGGCGCAGCGCGGGACTTTTTCGCCGAGAACTTCTTCGATCTTGCGGACCATCGGGAGGTCCTGCCAGGTGACGATCGTCGACACGATGCCCAGCGCTGCGCCGCGCGCGGTGCGGCCGCTGCGATGCACGTAGTCGTCGACGTTTTCCGGGATGTCGAAGTTGATGACGTGCTCGATGCCGGGGACGTCGATGCCGCGTCCCGCGATATCGGTCGCGACGAGAATGCGGTGCTCTCCTTCGCGGAACGTCTTCAGCGCCGAGACGCGCCGCGACTGCGACTGATCGGCGTGAATGCGCGCGACCGGATGTCCCTGCCGCTCGAGGATATGGAACAGCCACTCCGCGTCGACTTTGCGGCGCGCGAAGACGAGCGTCGATCCGAGCTCCTGATGCAGGAGTGCGAGCAGCGCGTTGCGCTTGTCCTCCTCCTTCACCACATACAGGCGATGCGTGATGCCTTCGGCCGCGCCGCCGACGGGCATGATGTCGATCCGCTCCGGCGAGCGCATGAAGTCGCGCGCGATCATCTCGATCGAATCGGGCATCGTCGCGGAGAACATCATCGTCTGCCGCTGGCGCGGCAAGAGCTTGAGGATGTCGCGCATCTGGGGGAGGAAGCCGAGGTCGAGCATGTGATCGGCTTCATCGAGGACGAGCACTTCGATGTCGCTCAGCGAAACCGTGCGGCGCTGCACGTGATCGAGGAGGCGTCCCGGCGTCGCGACGACGATGTCGGGCTTCGCGCGCAACGCTTCGAACTGCGGACGCATTTTCACGCCGCCGATCACGCACGCCGTCGCCAGTTGATGGTTCGCGCCGAAGAGATCGAGGAACGCTTTCGTCTGCAGCGCGATCTCGCGCGTCGGCGAGAGAATGAGGCCGCGCACGCCGCGTCCGTGCGTCAGTTTCTCGGCGAGCGGCAACGCGAACGCGGCGGTCTTGCCGGAGCCGGTTTGCGCGAGTCCGATGACGTCGCGTCCCGTAAGCGCGATCGGAATGACGGCGGCCTGAATCGGCGTCGGATGCTCGAAGCCGATTTGCCGGACGGTGTCGAGGATCTCCGGGCTCAGGCCGAGCGTAGTGAAATTCTGGTCCGTCGTCCGGACCGGGTGTTGAGGAATTGCGGCATTGATCATCTATCGAAACACTCTCACATACACGCCCGCGTTGATCGCCAGGACGAAAACGCCGAGGACGATTTCAGTCCCGCGCGTCAGCCCGGATGGATAAATCAGGGGCATGAGATATTGGTTCAGGAACGCGCCGTCATAGCCGGAGCGCCCCGCCGCGCGCAGAAAATGGTTTTCCCAGCGCGTCAACGGACAATACCAACCCGCAAATTCGACGAGCATTCCCCAAGCCGCCGCGGGAAGGTGAATCCACATCAGCCGCGGCCATCGCAAAACGAGCAAACCGCCGAGGACGACGAAGGCGATGAAGAGCGCGTGAGCGATGGCGATGGCGTGGGCGGCGATGAGGTTGAGCATGCGCGACATCGGGCTGGGTGCTGGGTGCTGGGTGCTGAGTGCTGAGTGCTGATAAGTTTAAGCGGTGAATGGCGCAGCACCCGCCACCCGGCACCCAGCACCCAGCACCCGGCACCCGGCACCCGGCACCCAGCACCCAGCACCCAGCACCCGGCACCCGGCACCCAGCACCCAGCACCCAGCACCCAGCACCCAGCACCCGGCACCCAGCACCCAGCACCCGGCACCCAGCACCCGGCACCCGGCACCCGGCACCCGCCCCCGGGACCCAGCACCCGCCCCCTATAATGCGCCCCGATGAACCGGTCCCTGGCCCCCATTCTCCTCCTCCTGCTGTCCCTCGGCTGCGCCACGGCGCCGCAACCGGCCGTGCATGTGGTTGTGGTCGGCACGACGGACGTGCATGGGTGGTTTGCGGGGCACGTCGAGACGCCGCAGGGGGGTGGGGAGGGTGTGTTGTGGGGCGGGTTGCCGGCGCTTGCGAGTTATGTCCGCGCGCTGCGCGCGCAGAACGCCGATCACGTGATCGTCGTCGACTCGGGGGATTTGTTTCAGGGGACGCTGGAGTCGAATTTGTTCGAGGGCGAGCCGGTCGTGCGCGGGTACAACGTCATCGGCTACGCCGCGGCGGCGGTCGGCAATCACGAATTCGACTTCGGTCCGGTCGGTCCTGACTCCGTGGTGCGTCAGTCCTCCCAGGATCCCCTCGGCGCGCTGAAGCGCAACGCCGAGCTGGCCTCCTTCCCCTTTCTCTCCGCGAACATGCTCGACCGCGCGACGCACAAAACGCCGTCGTGGGCGAAGCCGTACACGATGGTGCGCGTGGCCGGCGCGAACATCGGCATCATCGGCCTCTCGACGCCCGACACGCCGAACGTGACGATGGCGGTGAACGTGACGTCGCTCGAGTTCACCGACCCCGTGCCGGCGACGGTTCAGGCGGCGAAGGAGTTGCGCGCGCAGGGCGCCGATGCGGTGATCGTGATCGCGCACATGGGCGGCCGCTGCGCGGACGTCAGCGACCCGAACGATCTGCATTCGTGCGAGGCGAGTCACGAGGCGATGGTGTTCATGGATCGCATCCCCGAAGGCGTCATCGACGCCTTCTTCGCGGGACACACGCACTCGCAGATGCGCCACTACATGAAAGGCATCGCGGTCGTGCAGGCGCTGAATTACAGCCGCGAGTTTTCGACCGTCGACTTCTGGATCGACACGAAAAACAACCGCGTGACGAAAACGGAGATGCGGCCGCACACGCAGATCTGCGCGTTCGTCTACAGCGGCACGGAGATCTGCGATCCGAAAAAAGCGCCGGCCGGTGCGCGGCTCGTGCCGCGCGTGTTCGCGAACCAGCACATCATGCCGGACACGCGCGTCGCGAGCGTGCTCGAGCCGTATCTGAGGCGCGTGGCATCGAAGCGCGACGAGAAAGTCGGCATCACCACGACCGCTCCGTTCTCCCGCAATTACAACGCCGAGTCGACGATCGGCGATCTCCTCGCCGACGCGCTGCGCACGGCGTACAGCGCCGACATCGGCATCATGAACTCCGGCGGCATCCGCGACGAGCTTCCGGCGGGCGAGCTGACGTACGCGCACATGTTCGCGCTCAGCCCGTTCGACAACTATCCGGCGGTGGTGAAGCTCAGCGGCGCGCAAATCACCGAGCTTTTGCGTGCGACGTCGAACGGCGTGCGCGGAATCATGCAGGTGAGCGGCCTTCGCTACACGATCGACGCCGGCAAGCCGGTCGGCAGCGATCGCCTCGGCGAAGTGACGCTCGGCGACGGGTCGCCGCTCGATCCGCAGAAGCTCTATACCGTCGCGATGCCGGACTTTCTCACCGCCGGCGGCGACGGCGCACAGGTCGTGATGAAAGACGTTCCCGCCGATCGCGTGCAGGTCGACTACACGGAGCCGATCCGCGAGCTGTTGATCACGGTGCTGAAGCGAATGCCGCAGCCGCTGACGCCGAAGAAAGAAGGGCGCATCACGTTACTGAATGCGCCGCCGAATCTGCGATCGCAGTAGCGCGCACGCGCTGCACCAGCTTCCAGAGCGCGAACCCGAACAGCACGAGCACGAGCGGCACGAGGAGCGGCGCGAAGATCGCGATCAGGCTGATCGTGAATGACAGGATGTCTTCGATCAGTGAGATCACCGGATTCGCGCAGCCGAAGGTCGTGGTCGTCGACGCGACGCGCGCGCCTGCCTTCAGCGAGTGAAAGCCGAACGACGTCGGCGCGCCGACGATCAATCCGATCACTGCGGCGACCGTCGGATCGACCCCCGTCAATACCGATGCGGCCGCGATCGTGCCGGCGATCGGACGCACGAACGTCCCGACCGCATCGAGCAAATGATCGACGGCCGGAAACTTGTCCGCGACCAGTTCGAAGATGCACGCGATGATCAGCACGACGATCGCGACGTCCGAGTGCAGCCACGCGAACTTCGCTCCGAGCGTGATCCCCGCGATGTGAAACCGCGCCGCCGCGGAAAGGAGCAGCAGCGGGAGGAACGTGTTGAGTCCCGTCGACGCGGAGAGACCGAGGCCGAGGAGGAGGGCGAGGACGAAATGCGCGGTGGTCACGGGAGAATGGTAGCGCGGGGAGGCTCAGGGGCTCAGGGCTCAGGGCTCAGGGGCTCAGGGGCTCAGAGGCTCACAGGCTCAAAGCCTCTGAGCCTGTGAGCCTGTGAGCCTGTGAGCCTTTGAGCCTGCCCTCTCCACCATCTTCAGCAGGAAATCACGAAACGAAATCCCCGCGGCGTCGAGCTCCTGCGGGACGAGCGACGCGCGCGTGAGGCCGGGGAGCGTGTTGGTCTCGAGGTAGTACACGCCGTCGTCCGCGCCGACGAAGTCGCTGCGCGAATAGCCGTTGCAGCCGAGCGTCTCGTGCGCGATGCGCGCGGCCTCCTGCACTTCACGCGCGAGCGCATCGGGGATTTGCGCGGGACAGATCTCGCGTGTGCCATGCCCGAGATATTTGCCGGCGTAGTCGAAATCGCGGCCAGGATCGGTCTCGATCTCGATCACCGGAAGCGCGATCGGACCGTCGCCCATGTCGACGACGCCGTCGCTGAGCTCGCGGCCGGTGATGAACTGCTCGACGATGCAGGGGATGTCGACGCGCGGGATTTCGTCGCCGCGATCGAGGAAGAAGAGACCGCGGCTCGAGCCGCCGGCAAGCGGTTTGAGAACGAGGCGCGCGTGGCGCGTGAACATGTCGGAAAAGACTTCAGGCAGTTCGTCAGGTTGCGCGACGCGCGACTCCGCCATGCGCACTTTCCCGTGCAGGCGCTCCTTCGCGCGCGCTTTGTCGAACGCGATCTCGCTCGCCGTCGAGTCCGAACCGGTGAACGGAATGCCGCGCGACTCGAACATGCGCTGCAGCGGACCGTCCTCGCCGCCGGTGCCGTGCAGCGCGAGGAGGAAGACGGGATTGTCGACGGGAAGCGTGTCGAGCGCCTGTTCGATGTTCGGGAAAATCGCGGGACGCGCGGGGACGAAGTCGACTTCGAAAGGACGCTCGTGCGCAAGGAGATCGTCGAGCGCGACATCGTGCACGGCGCCGGTCGGCGACCAGAACCATGCGAATGGACGATCCAGCGCACGCACGACGTTTTGCGCGCTGGCAACGGAGACGTGCCGCTCGTCGGAAGGGCCGCCGAAGAGGACGATGATGGTGGGATTCACGTTCATGGATTCTGCGATGGCAGGCTCACAGGCTCACAGGCTCACAGGCTCATAGGCTCACAGGCTCATAGGCTCACAGGCTCATAGAAGCCCTGAACGCCTATGAGCCCAGGCGCCTATGAGCCCCTGAGCTGTGAGCCCCTGCGCCTCTGCGCCTGCTAATCTCCGGCGATGCGCGCCGTTCGGATTCATTCTTACAACGCTCCCCTCGAAGCAACAACGCTGCCGGATGTTTCACCCGGCCCGCGCGAGGTGAAGGTGTCGATCGCGGCGTGCGGGATCTGCCACAGTGACGCGCACTATCGCAGCGGATTCGGCGCTACGCCGCTGCCGCGAACGCCGGGCCATGAGATTGCGGGCGTCGTGAGCGAAGCCGGCGACGAGGTGAGCGACGTGCGCGTGGGAGACCGCGTCGCGATTCACTACCTCGTCAGCTGTGGTGTATGCCGCGGCTGTACGGAGAGCGGCGAGCAGTTCTGCGAAACGGGCGAGATGATCGGCAAGCATCGCGACGGCGGCTACGCGGATTCGATCGTGATTCCGGCGACCAACGCGATTCCGATTCCGCCGAACGTCTCGTTCGAAGCGGCCGCGATCATGATGTGCTCGACCGCGACTGCCTATCACGCGCTGCGCCTCGCACAGGTCGGCACCGGCACCCGTCTCGCCATCCTCGGCTTCGGCGGACTCGGCGTCTCCGCCTTCCACCTCGCCAAATTTCTCGGCGCCGCGTCGATCACCGTCATCGACGTGATTCCTGAAAAACTCCGCGCCGCCGAAGCGTTGGGAGCGCGCGACTCCGACGCCTTCGACGTCGCGATCGACTTCACTGGCCGCGCCGACGTGATCGCGTCCGCCTTCCGCCGCCTTGCGCCCGGCGGATGCCTGGTCCTCGTTGCATTGTCCGAGGAGACGCTGCCGCTCAATCCGTACCGCGACATCCTCGGGAAAGAGCGGCGCCTCATCGGCTGCAGCGATCACCTCCGCGAAGAGCTGTTCGATCTCATGCGCTTCGCAGCGAACGGCGACATCGACGTCTCGCCCGCGATCTCGCGTCGCGTAGGGCTCGAAGCGCATGCGATCGACGCGGTGCTCGACGAGCTCGATCGGGGAACGGGCGCGTTGCGAACGGTGATCGAGAGGTAAGGCTCAAAGGCTCACAGGCGCAAAGGCTCAAAGGTTTCTTCTATGAGCCTATGAGCCCATGCGCCTTTGAGCCCCATGCCCTAGTACTTCTGTCCGCACTCCGGACAGAACTTCGGCGCGCCTTCCGCTTCGTGGCCGCATTGTGCGCAGCCGCGTTTCGTTGCGGCCGGTGCGCCGCATTCGGGACAGAACTTGCCGCCCTGCGTTTTCGCGCCGCACTCTTTGCAGACCGCGCCGGTCACGGTTTTGACGTCGCGCTGTTTCGTCCAGTCGACGGTGCGCGCTTTCTCCTGGATCTGTTCGCGCGCGGCTTCCGCCTGTGCCGCGGCCATCTCTTCGTCCATGTCGGGCGCGCAGCTTTCGCAGAGTCCGGCCTTTTTGTTCCAGCAGATCGGCTCGCACACCCAGTTGCCGCAGCGCGTGCACTGTTTGAAGATCGGAGCGATCTCGGTGACGGCTTCTTTCAGCGCGGAGTCATGGGCGGGCCCACCGACGGCGCGCTGCACTTCGTACGCGCTGTCGGCGACGCGGCCGAACACACCGCCGAGGAGGCCGCCGGCGACGCGCGCGGCGGAGCCGAGGGCGCCGATCTTCGACGTCTTGAAGGTCGACATGTAGCCGTTGCTGCACTTCTCGCAATAGAACTTGAACTGATACCCGCGATCGGTGGAGAGGTCTTCGTAGTTACCGGTGAAGGGGATGGTTGGCATGTGCGCCATTATCATCGGCGGCGCATGAGCAGGCAACACGCGTGCGCCGTGACACAGACGTTCAAGTCGATGTCACCGACTCGGCGGGAAACGTTTGGACTTCCGACAACCGCTGGTTCCGCTGGGAGTGATTTTTCCGATAGCATCCGCCGCCGGAGGAAATGACACGATGCGTAAATGGATGATTTTTGCGCTTGCCGTTCTGGTCGCGACGAGCGTGTTTGCGCAGGTGCGCACGCCGCGTCCGAGTCCGGGTGCGAGCCTCACGCAGACCGTCGGCGTCACCGACATCACCATCAAGTACAGCCGTCCCGGAGTGAAGGGGCGTCCGATCTGGGGCTCGCTCGTTCCGTACGATCAGGTGTGGCGCACCGGCGCGAACGAGGCGACGACGATCTCGTTCAGCGACGACGTGACGGTCAACGGACAGAAGCTCGCGAAGGGCACGTACGCGTTCTTCACGATCCCCGGCAAAGACACGTGGACGCTGGTCTTCAACAAGCAGGGCGAGCAGTGGGGCGCGTTCAACTACGATCAGTCGCAGGACGCGGCGCGCATTACGGCGAAGCCGGAGCCGGCGGATTTCCGCGAGTGGATGGGATTCGAGATCAACGACATCACCACCGACACGGCGAAGGTCGTGCTGCGCTGGGAAAAAATCGCGGTGCCGTTCACGGTCAACGCCGACACGACCGCGCGGGTGCTCAAGGCGCTGAGCGACGCGATGAAGCCGGACTGGCGCACGCCGTATCAGGCCGCGAGCTTCGCGTTCGACAACAAAGGCGCGGCCACCGATCAGCAACTGTCGGACTGGCTCGACAAGTCGCTCTCGATCGCCGAAAACACGTCGAACCTCTGGCTCAAAGCGCGCTTCCTGCAGCGCCTCGGCAAGACGGCCGAAGCGAAAGCAGCCGCGCAGAAAGCGATCTCGCTCGCTCCGGCATCGCAGCAGGCGCTGGCCGACACGATCAAGTCAACGATCGCGACGTGGTGATGATAGCCGCCCGGCCTCTTGCCTCCCGGCCTCCTAGGAGGCTGGGAGGCTAGGAGGCGTGGACCTTCAATCACGAAACTGTGGAGCGGCGGCCGCCCTCGGCCGCCGAAATCAAAGCGCTGCGGCTGGTTTCGCTGCGCTCCGGCGGCCGGGGGCGGCCGCCGCTCCACAGCTGGTCGTTGAAGCAGCACTAGTCCTGCTTCAACGTCGAAGCTGTGTGTCATCCAGAGCCGCGAAGACGGCGAAGGATCCTCCGGCGGTGGAGCGAGTAGCGTTCTGACGCCGGGGATTCCTCGTCGTCTCCGCGACTCGGAATGACACCAGAATCGAAGTTGCTCGACCGTGAGCCCTCGGGGCTCTTCCGAAAGCCCTGGAGGCTCTTCCGATAACCCTGGAGGCTCTTCCGATAACCCCTGGAGGCTCTTCCGATAACCCTGGAGGCTTTTCCGATAACCCTGGAGGCTCTTCCGATAACCCTGGAGGCTCTTCCGATAACCCTGGAGGCTCTTCCGATAACCTTGGAGGCTTTTCCGATAACCCTGGAGGCTTTTCCGATAACCCTGGAGGCTCTTCCGATAACCCTGGAGGCTCTTCCGAGAGCCTTGGAGGCTCTTCCGAGAGCCCTCCGACCTCTAGTTTCAAACTTGAAACTCGATTAGGAGGCCTGGAGGCCCGGAGGCTCGGAGGCCCGGCTGGCGGCTTGCAGCAGCAGCGCGGCCGTCACGCCAACCAGGCATCCCACCACGTTCCACCACAGCCACGCCATGTTCGTCCACGCGGCGCACGCGAACACCGTCGCCAGCGCGATCGCGCCGCCGATGAACGTCGCCGTGCCGCCGACGTGTTTGAAGTAGAACGCGAGCAGGAAGACGGCGAGCATCGTTCCGTAAAACAACGAGCCGACTTTGTTGACGGCGACGATCAGTGAGCCGAGGCGGTTTGCGTACAACGCAAAGACGATGCAGAACGCGCCCCAGCCGACGGTCATCCACTTCGACACGACGACGCATTCGTGATCGCCGCAGTCGGGCTGGATGAGTCTTCGCCAGACGTCGATCACGCTCGTCGACGCGAGCGAGTTCAGTCCCGAGGCGGTTGCCGACATCGCGGCGCAGGAGACGGCGGCGAGCAACAGTCCGACGAGTCCCGGCGGCAGGTTCTGGGTGACGAACGTGAGGAAGATGTAGTCGGTGTCGTTGTCGGCCACGCGGCGCATTTCGCTGTCGTAGCGCTGATAGCGCTGCAGCGCCGCGGTGTGGGTTTCGATGGCCTGCGTGTCGTGCCGGTTCATCGCGTCGACGAGCTGCAAGGCCTCGGCGCGTTTGTCCTCGAAATTCTCGCGGTGCCTTCGCTGCAGCTCGGGATTCACGTGCTGCGTCGGATTGAACGAGAGCGGCGGCGCGACGAACTGGTAGAAGACGAACACCATCGCGCCGACGAAGAGGATGAAGAACTGCATCGGCACTTTCACGAGTCCGTTGAAGAGGAGACCGAGGCGGCTCTGCGTGATCGTCTCGCCGGTGAGGTAGCGCTGGACTTGCGACTGGTCCGTGCCGAAGTACGCGAGTGCGACCATCAGTCCGCCGAAGAGACCGGACCAGAAGTTGTACGGCGTCGAGACGTCGAACTTGAAGTCGATCACGTTGATGCGGCCCATCCGTCCGGCGACGCGCACCGCGTCGAGGAAGCCGACGCCGTGCGGCAGCGAGCGCATCGCGACGATCAACGCGACGGCCATTCCGCCGAGCGCGATGAGCAGTTGATGCGTTTGCGTCCAACTGACCGCCTTCGTTCCGCCGCTCGCGGTGTAGATGATGACGAGCACGCCGATCACGAGCGTGGTCAGATGAATGTTCCACCCGAGGACGAGCGAGACGATGAGCGCGGGCGCGTAGAGCGTCACCGCGGTGCCGAGTCCGCGCTGGATGAGAAAGAGGATCGTCGTACCGGTGCGCGTCTTCAGGTCGAAGCGCGTCTCGAGATACTCGTACGCGGTGAAGACACGGAGCTTGTGATAGATCGGGACGGCGGTGATCGAGAGAATGACCATCGCGATCGGCAGGCCGAGGTAGAACTGCACGAAGCGCATGCCGTCGGAGTAGGCCTGACCCGGAGTCGAGAGAAAGGTGATCGCGCTCGCCTGCGTCGCCATCACCGAAAGCGCGATCGTGTACCACTGCATCTGCCGGCCGGCGAGCAGGTACTGCTCGAGCTGACGCTGGCGCCGCCCCTTCCAAACGCCGTACACGACGATCGCGAGGAGCGTCGAGACGAGGACGAGCCAGTCGATGGGCCTCATTGGAAGATTTTCGTGAACAGGGTGAAGAGGAGGATCTCGAGCGCGAGAACGCCTAACACGGCCGCGTACAAGCGCGGCCAGCGATGGCTCGTCGGGTTCGATTCGCTCATGAAGGCAGAAGGCAGAAAGCAGAAGGCAGAAGGAAGAAGGAAGTGATGTTCGTGCTGTTTCTCACTTCTGCCTTCTGCCTTCTGCCTTCATTCGCATTACTTGGCAGACACCAGATTCACAAACGCCTTGATCGCTCCCGCGACCCCCGCGGGAAGTTGACGCCACCATGCGTAGCTCGTGTACACGAACACGCCTTTGCCGTGGCGCGCGTACAGCTCGCCGCCCGGTTTCTCGCTCTCGCCGGGATCGTTCGAGGAGAGAATCGTCGTGTACTTCGGATCCCACTCGCTCGCGAAATAGAGGCCGCGCTCCTGCACCCAGCCGTTGAAGTCGGCATTGGTGATTTTGTTCGGCGTGGTGAGCAGCGGATGCGCGGGATTGAGCAGCTTGACCGGTGCTTCTTCGACCGTCACGCGGTCGCTCGAGATCTTGAACGGATAAGGCCCCGGCGCGGCGACCGCGAGCTCCGCGGTGGTGTTGTACTGCACGACCATCGTGCCGCCGTTTTCGACGTACTGCATCAGCTTGTCGTGCGCGAGGCGCAGCCGCTTGCGTGTGTTGTAGGCGCGGACGCCGGTGACGATGACGTCGTAGGATGAGAAGTCGCCGCGATCGAGATCGGCGTCGGTCAACAAGTTGACCTCGTAGCCGACCTGACGGAGGATGTTCGGCACGTCGTCGCCCGATCCCATGATGTAGCCGATGCGACTGCCATTGTGTTTGATGTCCGCGCGCACGAGCCGCGCGCCGGCGTCGCCGAACACGCGTTGCGCGGGGATGTGCGGATACTCGATGTTCGTGAGTCCGAGCGAGATTTTCTTCCCGCTCTTCAACTCGACTTCCGCGAGCAGGTTGTCGGTCGTCTCTTTCTCGGGCGGCGTCACCGTGAACGTCACGCGCGCCTCGTCGCCTTTGCCCGCGAACTTCACGACCGTCGAAGCCGGACGCACTTTCCACGCGAACGGCACGAGCAGCCGCAGGCTCGCTTCCGTTTCGCCGAAGCTGCGCAGCCACACCGTCACCGGCTTCGCCTTCGCCTCGGGGAAAATGTAGACATTCGAGCCGAGGTTGGCGGTGACTTCGGGAACGACGTCGACATTGCGCGTCTGTTCGCCGGCGACCGGATCGGTCCAGCGAAACGTCGCCGGCAGTTCGTAGACGAGACTGTGCTGCTGCGCGTCGTCGATCGTCACGTTCACCGGCACCGCGTATTTGTTTTCCGGCATTCCGATCAGTCTCGGATCGTCGACCGTGTACAAGCCTTTCGTCGGCGGTCGCTGCAGCCAGTACGGCTGCGAGTACGCGGCGTCGGACGGGATCTTCATCACGAGATCGGTCTTCACCGGCTTGTTGTTCTCGAGTGCGGTGCCGGGCGCTTTGCTCGGGCTCGCGTAGAGCGAGCCGACCATCGCGAGGCGGAACGGATAGTCGGAGCGATTGACGACGGTGACGCTGACCGGGATCTCGCCGCCGGGAACGACGGCGGAGTCGCCCGCCGCGATGTCGATCGCGAGGCCCGCGCAGTCGCGGATCGCGTCGAGCAATTCGCGTTTTTTCACGGCGAACCAGGGGTTGTGCGACGGATCCCACGCCGGCGTTGCGCCGAGTCGCGTGAGCGCGTCGAGCGCCTGCATCAACAGCGGCAGCGATGCGGACGGTTTGTCGGGATTGAACGAATCCGCCGCCTGCTCGAGGATCGCGCCGACGGCTTCGCCTCCGGCATAGCGCGACCAGCTCGTGTCGACGCCTTCGAACAAGTCTTTCGTCGCCGGCGCGCCGTTGCGCAGATCGTAGTAATTGAGGAGCGAGCCGCGCCGCTCGGCCGAGCCGAAGCCCTGGCTCTTGTGCTGGCTGCGGCTCTCGGCGGCGATCTCGGTGTAGGCGCGTCCGAGAAGCGGGTTGTACATGCCGAGATCGATGCGCAGCGAATTCGCGACCGTGGGATCGTTCGGATCGATCGGACGGCCGAACGAAAAGCGGTTCCAGAAAATCCGCTTCGGCGACCACACCTGCACGTACTTCAGCTGCTCGGGATATTTCGTCGGATCGGCGGCGGCGGTGAATGCTTCTTCCGCGAGAATTGCCGACGCGGTGTGATGTCCGTGTCCGCCTTCGCCGGTGACCGGGAAACGCGTGATGAGGACGTCGGGCTGAAACTTGCGGATCGCCCAGACGACGTCGCCGAGAACGGCGTCGTGTCCCCAGATCGCCATCGTCTCGGTCGGATTCTTCGAGAAGCCGAAGTCGACGGCGCGCGTGAACATCTGTTCCGCGTGATCGATGCGCCGCGCGGCGAGCAGCTCCTGCGTGCGGATCACGCCGAGGAGCTCGCCCTTCTCCTCGCCGATCAGGTTCTGCCCGCCGTCGCCGCGCGTGCACGCGAGGTAGCCGGTGCGGTAGAGGCGATCGTTGGCGAGCCAGGCCAGCATCGCGGTGTTCTCGTCGTCGGGATGCGCGGCGATGTAGAGCGCGCTGCCGAGGACGTTGAGCTTGCGGAGCTCGAGCTGGATTTCGGCGGCCGTTTTGGCGTGGGCCGCGAAGGCGAAGAGGAGCGTGATGAATGCGATGAAGAGACGGCGCATGGGCGGGGAGGATAGTCTCAGAGTCGCAAAGTCACAAAGTCTCAGAGGTGTGACAGCTGGAATACGAAATCGCAATCATTGGCGGCGGCGCGGCGGGACTCACGGCCGCGATTTTCGCGAAGCGTGCCGCGCCCGACGCGCGGGTCGTCGTCCTCGACGGAGCGCCGAAGATCGGCGCGAAGATCCTGATCTCGGGCGGCGGGCGGTGCAACGTCACTCACGACGTCGTGACGCCGGACGACTTCAACGGCAACCGCAACGCGATCGCGAAAGTGCTGCGCACGTTCACGGTCGAGGAGACGGTGGCGTGGTTCGAGTCGATGGGCGTGAAGCTGAAGCGCGAGGAGACGGGGAAGCTGTTTCCGGTGACGGATCGCGCGCGGACGGTGGTGGACGCGCTGCTGCGGGAGTGCGAGAGCGTCGAGGTTCGCACGAATCATCGTGTGCTCACCTGTCATCCCGAGCGTGAGCGAGGGACCTGGGAGGGAGAAAGGCGCGAGTCACCTGCCACCGCCCACCCAGGTCCCTCGCTCACGCTCGGGATGACAGATGGCTCGATCATCCGCACGCACCGAGTCATTCTTGCGATGGGCGGAAAAAGCGTTCCGAAGACCGGCAGCGACGGTCACGGTTACGCGGTCGCGCAGTCGCTCGGTCACACGATCACTCCGATTTTTCCCGCGCTCGTGCCGCTCATCGTCGAAGACGGACACTGGATTCCGACACTGAGCGGGACTTCGTGTGAGGTCGAGCTGTCGGTCGTCGCGGGAAAAGTGATCGCGCGCGAGCGCGGCTCGATGCTGTTCACGCACTTTGGCATCAGCGGACCGGTGGCGCTGGATGTCTCGCGACATTGGATCGCGTCACCGGGATCGCAACTCCTCGCGAATTTCCTGCCCGGCGAGACGTTCGAGTCGCTCGATCGCGCGATCCTCGCGGAAGGTCGTCGCGTCCTCCGTCGTCTGCCCGACCGGCTCGCGAGCGTGTTGTGGCCGGGCGATCAGCGCAATCTCACGAAAGAAGAACGGCGTCGCATCGTCCGGGCGCTCGTCGAGCATCCAATCCCCATCGTCCGCGATCGCGGCTTCGACTACGCCGAGGTGACGGCGGGCGGCGTGCCATTGAGCGAGATCGATCTCGCCACGATGGCCTCGCGTCGCTGCGAGGGACTCTTTCTCTGCGGCGAGATCCTCGACGTCGACGGAAAAATCGGCGGCTACAACTTTCAGTGGGCGTGGGCGAGCGGGCGGCTGGCGGGGATCAGCGCGGCAAAGTACTCCGGAAATCCGTCATCCTGAGCCGCGAAGACGGCGAAGGATCTCGAAATGCGAAACATCTGCGTAACCAGAGATCCTTCGGCGTCTCCGCGCCTCAGGATGACGGGCTGCAGGTAGTTGCGAAACCGTCACACGGAATTTAGTTGACGCGTCAACTATTGAGGCGTAGTGTTCCGCCCTCACGTGATGACCCTTCGCGACGATCTCAAACAGACCAAGCCCTTCGCCGGTCCCTCGCAGGAGGCCGCCGTCGCTCTGCTGCATACCGCCGATCTCGTGCGCCGCTCGGTCGCGTCGATCGTCGAGCCGCACGGCATCACGCCGCAGCAGTACAACGTGCTGCGCATTCTCCGCGGCGCGAGCGTCGCCGGACTGCCGACGCTGGAGATCGTCGAGCGCATGGTCGAGGAGACGCCGGGAATCACGCGGCTCATCGATCGCTTGCAGACGAAAAAGCTGGTGATCCGTAAACGCTGCAGGACGGATCGCCGTCAGGTCTTCTGCTGCATCACCGAGCGCGGGCTCGCGCTGCTCGACGGCATCGACGATCCGCTGCGCGCTGCCGAGAACAACGCCCTCGGCACATTGTCATCGAAACAACTCGGGCAGCTGATTGCGCTGCTCGACAAGGCCCGGACAGGATTGAACGCCGCGCTCACCGCGCGCCGTTCGCAAACAACACAGGAGGTTTCATGAAATTCATTCGCACCATTCTGATCACCGCTCTCGTCGCCACCCCGCTCCTCGCGCAGACGCCGGAAACGTGGGGCATCGACAAGGCGCACTCCAGCGCGACGTTCAAAGTCCGACACATCGTGTCGCAGGTCGGCGGCTCGTTCAGCGACTTCGACGCCGCAATCAATCTCGATCGCGCGAAGCCGCAGAGCTCGTCGGTCGAGTTCACGATCCAGGCGACGAGCATCAACACCGGCAACGAGAACCGCGACAACCATCTCCGCAGCGCCGACTTCTTCGACGTCGCCAAGTTCCCGACCATCTCGTTCAAGAGCACGTCGATCAAGGCGAAGTCGAAGAACGAGTACGACGTGACCGGCAACCTCACGATGCACGGCGTGACGAAGACCGTCACCCTGCCCGTGACGTTCCTCGGCTTCGCAAGTTCTGGCGGCAAAGAAAAGGGCGGCTTCGAGATCGAGACGACCCTGAACCGTAAAGACTACGGCATCCTTTGGAACAAGGCTCTCGACGAAGGCGGCGTCCTCCTCGGCGACGACGTGAAGGTGCTGATCGATCTGGAAGTGGGCAAAAAAGCGCCGGCAGCGGCGCCTGCAGCAACGAAATAAGACGCGCTTCACCCGTCATCCTGAGAGGCTGTGAAGGATTCGCGATCGGCGACAGAAGCGAGTCAGAAGGAGCGAGATGATGGCGTGCGCGAGACCTCGAGCCGCGAAGAACTCAAGGGGATGGTGCGGGC